>MDTG01058660.1_pt1 | contig 224613 bp, 196 predicted proteins | sample 811421 | NCBI WGS metagenome assembly MDTG01 (sample SAMN05326645, study PRJNA326480) | marine metagenome | isolation source: seawater | place: Pacific Ocean: South East | collected 2011 | reverse complement strand
TCGCGGTGTAAGATGGTGTCACCATTAGCATCCAGAATACAGACGTACAAAGAGCGGGCATGCAAATCAATTCCACAATAGTACGGATGTTGTATAGTATAAAATCTCATTGGGTCTTCTCCTTTTTGGTTTCGTCGCCTTCCAGCTTAGCCAATCTGGCAAAGCTGGGGGAGAAGGCTCAATGAGTATCAAGCAAATATTATCGCCAGCAAAAAACGCTGGCTGCGACGTCAACCCGCTGCGCGGCTTTCCGCGCTAAATTTGGGCGTTAAATTGCATAGGGAAGTCATGCGTATATTTCTGTCTTTTTTATTAATAATTTCAAGCTTATCGGCTTCAGCAATTGTGGTCCGTCATGATGTTGATGACAAAAAATATCTTGCTGATTCTGCAGATTTTGCAGCATTGGCAACACTGTATGTTGATGGGGCTCATGGCACATTAATTAAGCCTGATTGGATTGTGACTGCCGCTCACGCAACTTTCTGTATTAATTCTGGTAGCTACATCGGTCTAAATAATGGCTACCACAAAGTGGAAAGTGTCTTTGTTCATAAAGATTATCAGCCAGGTAAAAGTCACGACATTGCGTTAATAAAATTAGTAAATCAAATAAAGGATGTAGAACCGGCGAGTTTGTATGAAAAAACAGATGAAGTTGGCAAGATAATATGGTTTATCGGTGTTGGCGGCACTGGAAATGGGCTAACCGGACAAACGGTTGATAATTATGAAAATGGCGGAGTTTTACGAAAAGCCGAAAATCGAATCGAACAAGCAGAGGGGCCGCTATTAAAATTCAAATTTGACAGAGATGATGCAGCTTTACCACACGAAGGTGTTTCTGGTGGGGGCGATAGTGGCGGCCCAGCCTATCTGACTGTTGACGGTACGAGCCACTTACTCGGCATTAGCTCCAGAGTTGAAGGCGGCGATATCGGGAAGTACGGTGTAGTGGAAGTGTATTCCAGAGTGTCTCTCTTTAAGCCTTGGATTGAAACAATCACGACTGGCGAAGATGCTGATCAGCGGCAACTAGCACTTCCAAAATTGGAGCGCCTTCCTGCAGGCCTCACAGAACAGATTTTACCCGAAGTGTGTTCTGACATCGGGTTGAAACCAAATGCAATTTAACAAATTGCTTAATTTCGTTCCGGCCACAAAAAGCGTGGCCTCCACTGGACTGCCTACGCTGCGCTGCGGCAGCCAATTAGCAAAGCGTTAAATTTTAAATACTCTCTAGCAATGCGGAACCCATGAGGTTACAATTCACTTTATGATTAAAAGCTTCATTCATAAAGGCCTACAAAAGTTCTATTCATCAGGTAACACTTCTGGAATCCAGAAGAAGCATGAGAAAAAGTTGCGCCTGATACTTACCAACTTGGATCAAGCCGAAACGCCAGACGATATGGATTTACCTGGTTTAATTATGCATGAGCTTAAAGGTAACAGAAAGGGCATATGGTCTGTTCGCGTAAGTGGTAACTGGAGAGTCACTTATCGCTTCGTTGGTAAGGATGCTGAAATTGTGAATTACGAGGATTATCACTAATGGCTATGTTTAACCCCGCACACCCCGGTGAAATTATCAAAGATCTGGTAATTGAGTCTTTAGGTTTAACCATAACAGACGTTGCAAGCCACCTAGATGTTAGCCGTAAAACGCTATCTAAAGTTTTAAATGCTCGTGGCTCAGTTACTCCTGAAATGGCAGTGCGATTGGAGATGGCTTTTGGTAAGCCGTCTGCTGACCATTGGTTGAGACTACAAAATGCATATGACCTTTGGCAAACAAGACAACAAAAAGAGTCGCTACATGTATCACCATACAATTTCCAAGCGGCATAAATAAATTTATCAAGGCGCTCTACCGGATTCCATAATTTGTCACGGTTTTTGCAAAGACACGCAAAAAGCCGCGCCAAATTGTTCCACCGGTAAGCTTGGCGTTAGCAGGTATATTATCAGGTACGCGATAGCATTTTTCTTATTGCTTGTGATTACTAAGGGTGCAGCTATGATACTTTTAGCCATAACTAACCTGCAAAGTGACTATTATTCTGTTCCGCTTTATGCAGCGAGCGAAATTGATTTGGGGCTTATTTAACTCCATATTATGCTCATGAAGCATTCAAGTTTGAAGCACTAGGCCAAGCAATTGTAGTTTTCATTTCAGGTTATTTCGTTAGCAAATTTGATCGCTTCATTGAAATTAGCTTTTTCTCTGAAAAATCAACATCGGCATCTTGGGTGCGCCTCGGTCTTTTCGCTTCAAGTGCTTTATTATCAATAATTTATGTATATAGCATTAGGTATTATCTAAATGTATGAGCAACCCTTATCAAGGCGCATTAGTACGCAGCCATAGGCTGCCGGAGATACTTCCCCCATGAAAGTAGAATATATTGATCATCTAAATATTTCCGGGCCAGAGAATCTCATTGAGGAGGTCCGGGAATTTTACGAAGAGATTTTGGGCCTGAAAGTAGGTAACCGACCCAGCTTCAGTCGCATGGGGTATTGGCTTTATGCTTCAGAAAAAGCAATCATTCATTTAACTGTGTCTGAAGTTAATAGGTCTGGCTCAAATACCTATTTAGATCACTTCGCGTTCCGAGTAACTGGGTTGCCGTCGGCCAAAAAATGGTTAGATTCAAAAGGTATTGAGTACAGGCAATCGATAGTCCCTGAAATGGATCAAGTGCAACTTTTTCTTTTAGATCCCGCTGGTAACGGGCTAGAGCTTAACTTCGTAGGGGAGCCCGCGGCATGACAAAGCGCTGCCGCCGACGTTATGTTTCTCAAAAAAGGTGGCACACTCGATGACTCCTAAAGCACACTCATGGTTACTCTTTGCTCTTAATTTACTTCTAAATATTTTTGTTCAGTTTTTAGAGTACATAGCCAAAAAGTTTATACTAGCCAACCTCTTCGGCGTAAGTTCGAAAGCAATATCAATAACGGTTGTGATAACGTGGCTACTGATGAAGATACCAACACCGCAGTGACCAATTACCAGGCACTCAAGTGAGCTGTCAAATGAGGTTACGATACAAAGATTTGACCCAGACCAGGCAATGGCTGACTGACGATGAGCGCGAGGCGGTAAGTAGCGTGATCTCGTCCAGTTTTGTTAATGTGGCGCCAACGGCTTATCTGGCAAAGTACTTTGATAGTGCAGAAGCATTTGAGCGCAAGCTAAGGCTGTACTTCGATGCTGAGCGGTTAGTCGGTTACTGCCTGCTTACCTTTACGGATGAAGGCGCTGCTACTATTATTCGGGCTTCAGCAGGTTTTTTCCCGGAATATCGAAAAGGCGGTAATACGTTTCAGTTCTCAATGGCCCAGAGCCTTAAATGCTGGCTGCGTCGCCCCTGGCGCCAGCTCTATTATGCAGACACCATGCTAAGCCCGGCAATGTACCGGGCCATTGCTAAAAATACCGGTATTATCTGGCCTCATCCGGCGGGTAACGGTCCGGTTGACCTTTTTGAGCGCTTTAATCATAGTGGTGACATTAGCCATATTATCGCCACGCGGTGTTTGGTGGTGGTGGGTAGGGGAAGTAATTACTCTGCAGGTGAATTAGCAGCGTTTAAGGCCAGTGATAAACCTGAAATTCAATACTATCAATTGGTAAACCCGAACTTTAACCACGGCGTAGCATTGTTTGTGATTATTCCCATTCACCTGAAACAGTTTGTTCTGACGGCTTTAAAGCAGCTAAGGGCGAAATAATGCCATAGCAGGTGGTATTTTATCAGTGGTTACAAGTACCTCTTTCACGATAAAGGAATTTAACGCAATGGTAGCAAAGATTTACGACAAACTTCCCGCTGTGGTGCAGTACTGGTTAAGCATTTTAGGTGCCACCATCAAAAACTGGCTAGGCAGTCAGGCGTTTATTTATGCTGCTGCGCTGGCATTTTTTACCGTGTTTTCTATTGCACCTATTTTGGTGGTGGTGGTAGCGGTGGTGGGGTTGATTATTGGTGAAAGCGCGGTGCAGGGACAACTTTTTACCCAGCTTGAGAGCACCTTAGGTCCACAGGCCGCCAGTGTGGTGCAAACGGCCGTCGTGAACTCACAAATTGATCAAAGCGGCATCTGGCCGGCATTAATCGGGATTGTCGCTACGATAGTAGGCGCCACCACCGTTTTTGCCCAGATGCAGCAATCGCTGAATCAAATCTGGGATGTAGCGCCACGTCCGTCGAAGAATAACCTGTTGCTGTATCTTAAAAGCCGCTTGCTGTCATTAACCATCATTCTGGCCATTGGCTTTATTATGCTGGTGTCGCTGCTATTGTCTGTGGTTTTACGTAGCGTTATGGCTTATGCAGAAGGGTGGCTGCCGGTGCCGGGTTGGATGTTGGTTGGGATGGAGCTGGTGCTGTCGTTGCTGGTGATTACGCTGCTGTTCGCGGCGATGTTTAAAATCTTGCCTGACGTGTTGTTGTCGTGGCGCGATGTGCTGCTTGGTGCCTTTATTACTGCCATCTTATTCACGGTGGGGCGCTCTCTAATCTCTATTTACCTTGCCTATACCGCGACAGCATCGGCTTATGGCGCCGCTGGCTCACTGGCGCTGCTGTTGTTATGGGTAAACTATTCATCAATGATCCTGCTGTTTGGGGCGTCCTTTACCCGGGCGCACCTGGAAGGCAGGGGCAAACCCATCCGGCCTAAAAGCACGGCGGTGCGGGTGAAGCGGGAACTGATCGATAACGGATAGCAAAACGGCAACTGAAAAAAACCGTAAGCGGCATAAAAACATAGCACGGCTTAAACACGACATAAGTACAGCTCTGAATATGGCCTGTTTAACGCACTATTGCTGTCAATTTTAAATAAACCGGTATGATGCGCGTCATTATTTTCACTTTGTATTGATTCACGCGCTTAGCATTCCGGGAAGTTTATGCCGTCCACTTTTTATTCCGCCGTTCTGACCATTTTTTCTGTAAGTTGTCTACTGCTGAGCACTGCTGGACACGCGCAAACCGAGGATATTCCGACATTAGTGCCTGAGCCAAGCATAGTGGTGGACGGCAAATTGGATGAATCTGTCTGGCAGCAGGCAAAACGGATCACGATCCATTTTATGACACAGCCCACTGATCAGGGCGTATCTGATATTGCCACCGAAGCGCGCGTTTTTGATGATGGCCAGACTTTGTACATCGGCTTTATTGCACCCGACCCGCAGCCTGAAAAGATCCGGGCGTTTTATCGTAACCGCGACAACATCTGGAATGATGACGTGGTGGGGGTAAAAATAGACCCATACAACAATAAACAGCTGGCATATCAGTTTTTTGCTAATCCACTTGGCAGCCAGGCAGATTCAATTGAAAACGCTCAAACCGGTCATGAAACAGCTAGTTGGGATGGGTTTTGGCATGCAGCTGGCCAGTTTACCCATGAAGGTTATGTGGTAGAGATGGCGATTCCGTTTGCGGTAATGAATTTTCCGCCACAAGCTGGCCTTAAAACCTGGGCGCTGGAATTTGTTCGCTTTATGCCACGCGATCAGCGGGTACGGCTATCCAGTGCAAGAATAAGCCATGCTAATAAGTGTTGGGTTTGCCAGATGCCCGCCTACCGCGGGTTTGCACAAGCAACCAGCAGCACCAACGCGATTATTGCGGCGTCTTTAGTGGCAGGGCGCAGCGAGCAGCGCAATGTGCGACAACAACAGGACTGGCAAGGTGAAAATAACGTCGAGCTTAGTCTGGATGCCAAATGGGCGATTAGCCCGGACATTACTTTAAACGCGACACTGAACCCGGATTTCTCCCAGGTTGAAGCCGATGCGCAGCAGCTATCGGTGAATAATCCGTTCACGCTGTTTTACGCCGAAAGCCGTCCCTTTTTTACCGAAAATGCTGACTATTTTGCAACGCCGCATAATTTGGTGCACACCCGTAATATTAGTGCGCCAAACGCCGGGGCTAAGATAACCGGCCGTACCGGCCAACATACCTACGGCTTTTTCGCGGCCGATGATGACAGCACAACTCTGGTGCTCCCCGGAAATCTCGGCTCTGATATTGCGGTTATGGATACTGCCAGTAAAAATTTGGCGGCACGCTACAGTTTTGCCTACAACAACATGATAAGTGTTGGTGCTATTGGTACCTGGCGCGAGGCCGGAGATTATTACAATGGCCTGAGTGGAGTTGACGCGAATATCCGGTTAACCCCTAAAGACATCGTTAGCCTGCAATGGTTGTACAGTCAGAGCAGGAGCGCTGGGCAGATGGGGTTACGAGGTGAAGCGTTGCAGCGTTATAACACTGAGCAGCCATTCAATGGTCAGGCATACCGGATAAATTATCAGCATTCAGAACGCAACTGGCGTTGGTTCGGCCGTTATGACGCTCGCAGCAAAGCTTTCAGGGCTGATTTAGGGTTTATGCCGGAAACTGACTGGAATAAATTTACCACCGGTGGTGAATATATCTGGCACATGGCTGCTGATAACGTGATTAACCGGGTGCGCGTGAGTGGCGACTGGGATACCACCCATAATGCGGCGGGTGAATTTATTGAAGAAGAAGCGGAGGGCTATGCCGGTATTTTTGGCCCACTTGGCAGCTACCTGGAGCTGGGTACTTATCAGCGCGAGCGGGTCGGTCGGCGGTTGGATAATACGTCGCTGGCGATAAGCGGTAATACCGAGCGCTTTGATGAACAGGGACTGTCGTTATTTGCTGAGGTGTCGCCTGGCGCCGGTATGATGTTTTTCGCCTTCTGGCAGCATGGTACGGCGCTTGATTTAACCAATAACCGCTTATCTGATCAGAACCGGATTGAGCTTGAGGGCCGCTACTCTTTCAACCGGCATCTGGAATTGTCGTTACGGTATAATCAGACAAGCATGGATTATCAGTCAGACAGAGTGTTTACGGCTAATTTAACCGATATGCGGCTGACCTATCAGTTTTCAAACCGCAGTGCGCTGCGTCTGGTACTGCTTTATACCGACTTGCAGCGCGAACTTGAGAACTATCAGAATATGTCGCAGCAACAACTGAACGCGCGCAGCCGCCAGCTGAATAAGCAGTTGCTTTACTCTTATAAATTAAACCCGCAAACGGTATTTTTCGTTGGCTACAGCGATGGCAGCCTGCAGGATGATGAGCTTAGTCGGATAACACCGTCTGAACGCAGCGCGTTTTTAAAGTTCAGCTACGCCTGGCAGCTGTAACTGCCAGTGGAAAAGTGGTCAGTCAGTTTATTAATGCTAAGACTTAACGTCTTTAATTGTTAGGCTGGCTGCTTACTGGCGGACCCTGATAAGACAGACCAGAACACCTTTGCTGTAAAACAATCAGGCTTTGTGAGAGCTTATCATCAGGCACATATTTAAGTGCTCAATAATAAAACAAAACTGACTGAATTGTTCATCGCTGATTTTCCTGCCGTGCTGTGATAACAGGCCACTGATAACCCCGATAATTTTAGTGCCAATTTTAACCGGTGCAATGGTAATTGAGCCTTTGCCGATGAATTGTTCCATTTCAGCCGTGACATAATTACGCCACTTTGGCAGCGTAACGTCGGTAACCAGAATGGGAATGTCTTTATCTATTACCAGACTGATTAGATTGATGGTTTGATGTAACGATAACGCGCGTCTGAAGGAGTCAATCTGGCCATGATTGTCGCAACGTAAACGAGACTCAATTTTGGATTTGTCACTGCTTAATATCCAAAAAGCACAGCTGCTAAAGTCGGTTATTTTGGCAATATGGTGCACCGCTGCGCTGAGTAACTCGTTGATGGGGGTACCCGCCATGGTCAGTCTGGTTAATTCCTGCAGGGTTAACAATAACGCTTTTTCTGGTGACACGCGAAGTGTGTGTGCCGGATTATCGTAGTGCTTAAAGTCGATGCTTTTTGGCAGAGGTTTAATATGCTCCTCCAGCACTGAAGCACCGTAAGACCCCAGCAGCTTAATGGCTAACAGGCGGGTTTGCTCTATTCGTTCGGTAAGCTGACGCCGATTTAGTTTCATTATGGTCGCAATGTCCTGCAGCACTTTGTCTAATTCGGCCCGGTTGCCGTCAGGCGAATAAATGGCTGCACTAAGCCGGTTTGCCAGGCTGATGCTCTGCATTTCTACGGCCCTGCTATGCGGTTGATCCAGCGATTTAATCAACAATTCACCTAAATTCCAGGTTTTGGCCAGGCCGATACTTAGCGTCTGAAACCTTACCCCGATAATATCCAGACATTGCTGTTCAAATTCGGCGGCGGGCAAATGCACTTGTTTAATCAACTCATCTGTCAATTCACTGCCGGTGCTCCAGAATGACGTTTCGCCAATGTGATATAACATGGCCGCCAGATACACCTCCTCCTGCGTGTCATCGCTGTAATCGGGTACCATCATTCTGGCCAGCAAGCCCGCGTAAAAGGCGTTGGCCATTAGCATAAGCAGCCTATCGTAGACATGAGGTGACAGGTTTTCAGCCTGCAATAAACCTTCTAATATTTTAGACGTCAGGCAGATGTTTTTAACGGATTGAATACCGAGCACAATAGCAGCTCGCGATACCGTGGTAACTTTTCTTATGGACGCATACTGAGACGTGTTTACCACTTTTAACAGAGTGGAAGAGAGCGCCTGATCGTGCAGTATCGCTTTGCTAAGCTGCGGGATCGATGAGCTATCGTCGTTCTCAAACTTATCCAGCAAGCTTGCAATCGACGTTATTGCCGGCAATTCCTTTTCTGCCAGCAGTTCTATCCATTGATTCGCCGGTCGTTTAATATCATCGCGCATTGTATTAATTATTTCCTTAGCGCAAGCGGCCTTGACACTTTTATTTTAGCCTGATACCCGTTAAATGACAGTATGGCTAAAAAAACGTTGGTCTTACAGTCTTAGGGGGTTCATTCAACAATTGAAGTTTTACTAACCCCCTTAAGCCGTTTTATCCTGTTGTTTTTAGATTTAATCATCTGCTCAGCAGCTTTACATTGAGTGGCTGCCAAGCCTTTGCTATACTTTCCTCCCGTCCTGATACCAATTCTTGTACACCCGCAGTAGTACCGTGTTAACGCACTGGTAGCCTGGTGTTTTTGCAATATTGGTATTTTTTATTGATTACTATTGTCTCAGGGGTCTCATGACTACAAGATATATCTTTGTGACGGGTGGCGTGGTTTCCTCCTTAGGTAAAGGCATCGCAGCAGCGTCGCTGGCAGCGATTCTGGAAGCGCGTGGTTTAAAGGTTACCATCCTCAAATTAGACCCCTACATTAACGTAGACCCGGGCACCATGAGCCCCATTCAGCACGGTGAAGTGTTTGTTACCGAAGACGGTGCCGAAACAGATTTGGACCTTGGCCATTACGAGCGCTTTATCCGTACCAAAATAACCAAACTGAATAACTTTACCCAGGGCCGTATTTACGCTGAAGTGCTGCGCAAAGAACGCCGTGGCGATTATTTAGGCGCCACCATTCAGGTTATTCCACATATTACCAACGAAATTAAAAACCGGGTGGTGCGCGGCGCTGAAGGTTACGATATTGCCATTGTGGAAATTGGCGGCACCGTAGGTGACATTGAGTCACTGCCATTTTTAGAAGCGATTCGCCAGCTTGGCACCGAAGTGGGCCGCGAGCGTACGCTGTTTATGCACCTGACACTGGTTCCCTACCTTGGCACCGCCGGTGAAATTAAAACCAAACCTACCCAGCATTCGGTAAAAGAGTTGCGCTCTATCGGTATTCAGCCCAATATTCTGGTGTGCCGCTCCGACCGGGCTATTCCGGCCAATGAGCGCGCTAAAATTGCGTTGTTTACCAACGTTGAAGAAAAAGCGGTTATTTCCTTAAAGGACGTCTCGAGTATTTATCAGATCCCGGCGTTGTTAAAGTCGCAAAGCCTGGACGACCTGGTATGCCGCCGTTTTCATATTGAAGCGCCCGAAGCCGATTTGGTGGAGTGGGAACAAGTGCTGTATCAGGAATCGAACCCGATGGGCGAAATTACCATTGGTATGGTCGGTAAATATGTCGAACTGCCCGATGCTTATAAGTCGGTAAATGAGGCACTAGGCCATGCCGGCCTGAAAAACCGGGTAACGGTTAATATTAAATATATTGATTCGCAAGACGTTGAGAGCAAAGGCGTTGCCATGCTCTCTGGGCTGGATGGCATTCTGGTGCCCGGCGGCTTTGGCGAGCGCGGTGTGGAAGGTAAAATTGTCGCAGCGCAGTATGCCCGCGAACAGGAAGTGCCCTACTTAGGTATTTGTCTGGGCATGCAGGTAGCGCTAATTGAGTATGCCCGCAATGTGGCAGGTATGGCCGGCGCTCATTCTACCGAATTTAATAAAGCCACGGCTTATCCGGTGGTGGGGTTAATTACCGAGTGGCTGGATGCCGCCGGTTCAGTAGAAACGCGTTCTGATGAGTCTGATTTGGGCGGCACCATGCGCCTGGGCAGTCAGAACTGTAATCTTGTTGATAACACCAAAGCCCGTGAAATTTATGGCAAAGCGGTTATTCAGGAGCGGCATCGTCACCGCTATGAAGTGAATAACAACTTGCGGCCAAAATTAGAAGAGGCGGGGTTAGTGGTGTCGGGTTTATCGGCCGATAATCAGCTGGTTGAGATGGTAGAAATTCCGTCGCACCCGTTTTTTGTGGCTGGCCAGTTTCACCCGGAATTTAACTCGACCCCACGTGATGGTCACCCGCTGTTTCAGGCATTTGTCGCTGCGGCGTACAAATTTCAGAAAAAGCAACGCGTATAACTTTTGCTAAGCCGGGTGAGTAACCCGGTTTTTTCGTTTTAGAACAGGGGATTTATAGCATGTCTGAGATAGTAAAAATTGTAGCCCGTGAAATTATGGACTCGCGCGGCAACCCAACCGTTGAAGCCGATGTGTACTTAGCCAGCGGTGCCATGGGGCGTGGCTGTGCACCATCGGGTGCCTCTACCGGTTCACGCGAAGCGTTAGAGCTGCGTGACGGTGATAAAAGCCGTTACTTAGGCAAAGGCGTAACTAAGGCTGTCGCCAATATCGATGGGGCTATTCAGGGCGCACTTAAAGGCAAGAATGCCTATAAACAAGCTGAGATCGACTAGATCATGATCGATTTAGACGGCACCGAAACCAAAAGTAAGCTGGGCGCCAATGCCATTCTGGCCGTATCATTAGCTGTCGCCCGCGCGGCAGCAGCAGATAAAAAAATTCCGTTGTACCAACATATTGCTGAATTAAACGGCACGCCGGGCGTATATAGCATGCCGGTACCGATGATGAATATTATCAATGGCGGTGAGCATGCTGATAATAACGTAGACATTCAGGAGTTTATGGTACAGCCGGTCGGTGCTAAAACCTTTGCTGAGGCCCTTCGGATGGGTGCGGAAATTTTCCACAGCCTGAAAAAAGAGCTGCAAAAGCGTGGCCTGAATACCGCTGTGGGTGATGAAGGTGGCTTTGCACCGGATCTGAAGTCAAACGAAGAAGCATTGACCGTTATTGTTGAAGCCGTGAAAACTGCCGGCTATGAAATAAACAACGATGTGACGCTGGCACTGGACTGCGCTGCCACTGAGTTTTATAAAGATGGCAAGTACGTGTTAGGCGGCGAGAATAAAAGCTTTGACTCGTTTGGTTTTAACGACTATTTAGCCGGTTTGACCGAGCGCTACCCGATTGTCTCGATTGAAGATGGCCTGGACGAAAGTGACTGGGATGGCTGGAAAGACTTAACCAATAAAATTGGCAGCAAGGTACAGCTGGTGGGTGATGATTTATTTGTTACCAACACCAAAATTCTGACCCGCGGTATCGAGCAGGGCATCGGTAACTCAATTTTAATTAAGTTTAACCAGATTGGTTCATTAACCGAAACTCTGGCTGCGATTAAAATGGCCAAAGATGCCGGCTTTACCGCGGTTATTTCGCACCGTAGCGGTGAAACCGAAGATGCCTTTATTGCCGATTTAGCGGTTGGTACTGCTGCCGGCCAGATTAAAACCGGCTCGCTGTGCCGCTCAGATCGGGTTGCCAAATACAACCAGTTACTGCGCATTGAGCAGGAGTTAGGTAGCAAGGCCCCGTACAAAGGCCGCAGCGAAATTAAAGGCCAGTAAGTGAGTGCTTAGCAACTCGTGACTGACCTGCCAAAACAAACAACAACGCCACCGCAAGGTGGCGTTGTTGTTTATGTGGTTTAAGTGGTTTTGCTGTCAGCTAATACGGAGCTGCGCTAAATGACTTTGCAGGTGCAGGTGGTGCACACTGTAGTATTGGGCTTTGGTCAGGCTGCCAAAGGCGAAATGTGGTTGCATCTGGCCTTGCCAGTCCATAAATTGCTGCACGGTGTAGATAAGTTCCCGCAGGGCAACGTCGTTAGGCAGGCTCGGTTCAAGCGCAGGTGCACCGGGAATGGGCTCATCCAGTGGGTGATGCAGTGTACCTGTTGCCGCAAACGCATTGATTGCCAGTTTACCCACCGTGTATTGAAAAAAAGGCGAGCGCGCCTCAGGATAACCATAAATGGAATAGCTGACGCTCTGGGCACAATGTTGCAAAATCTGGCTGGCATTCCACGCACCACTGCTCGTTAAACGCGCTGCTGGCAGCGCTTTTATCTGCATCAGAATGTCAGACACCGGATAAGGGCGCAGGGTGGCTACCAGCTTGGCGCCCAGCACTAAGGCGACAGGGGTGAGCAGGCTGGCTTTTATAAATTGACGACGTTTCATCCGCGTTCGCTATTACTTATTTTAAAAGCGTTAACCTAGCATTTTTTGCAGTGCGCCCGCTACTTTTGCTTTTACAAGCGCCAGGGGATTGGCTAACATCAGCGAATGATAGAACCCTACAGCAACCAGCCACATTTTTGGCAGGTATCCAGCGATAATCAGACGTATACCGAGCTATGCAATGCTTTATACGAACGTGAGCTATTGCGCCTGGCCAACATGAACGTCGATCAGCTGCCGCTGTTACAAAAAAGGCTGGCGGCGTTGCCGTTTTATATCCGCCGGGCGGCGGCCAATATTGTAACCTATCGCAGTGAGTTACAACTTGATAGCCAGAACGCATCCTGGTTTCACAAACAACTGAGCAATTGCCCAGCGCGAAAGCAGCAGGCAGATCCGATCGCTAATTTTTATCATAAGGCAGCGAAGCCCGGGCTGATTGTTCCCGTTTATAACGAGCAGATGACCCTGGAACACATTGTACTCGACAGCGTGGATGAGGTGGATAGCGAGGGTGAGCGCTTACATTGCAACGAGCACGGTTGGTTCAGCTTTAATGGCACGCCGCTGCAACATGACAACGCCAGTAAATTTTTACTGAAACCGAATAAAGCCATCATCACCGCAGCCAGCTGTGGTCATCAGTGGTTAAATAATGTCAAAAAAGCACCCAGAGTACTGAGTTTACGAGAATTATTGTTAACCAGCCGCTTAAACTGGCAAAACTTTGCCAAACCCTATCAGGCCGCCAACGGCCTGAAATAACACGCAAATGCTTAATAATTGTTGCCATGGTGGCAATTAGGGCTTTGCAGCGCCGGTGCAAGTCAGCATAATAACGTTATTACTTCACCAGAAACTGGCTTATGCGACTGCTTATTGGAATATTGCTGATCCTTTTTTGTCTGCTGCAATACCGTCTATGGTTTGGTCAGTACAGTGTGACCGACTATTTACAGCGGCTGGATGAAATTGCCACCCAGCGGGCCAGTAATCAGGAACTGCAAAAGCGCAACCGGATGTTACTTGCTGATGTGACCGATTTGCAGCAAGGTTTAGAAGCCATAGAAGAGCGGGCCCGCAACGAATTAGGTTTAATTGGCGAACATGAAGTGTTTTTCCGGATAGTGCAAACTGAAGGACAACAGGATGCATCAAAGGGTAAGCCATGAGCCCGCTGTCAGACCTTAATATTGCCGCCATTATACCCGCCGCCGGGGTTGGCAGACGAATGCAGGCGAACCTTCCCAAACAATATCTCCTCCTTGATGGCAAAACGATCTTGCAACATAGTGTTGAGCGTATAGGCGCTCATCCAGAAATTGATGCGCTCTGGCTGGCGCTTGATAACGCCGACCCGTACTTTGCAACCACGCCGTTAGCTGGTGCCGGCATTAAGCGGGTAGCTGGTGGTGCGGAGCGGGTACACTCGGTGCTAAATGCCCTGAACCAGATTGATGATGCCTTGTACCCCTGGGTGTTGGTGCATGATGCCGCGCGGCCGCTGGTGCGTCAGGCGGATATTAGCACGCTTATTGCCCGTTGCCGGCATACCGGCCACGGTGGCATTCTGGCCTGCCCGGTACGTGACACCATGAAACGCGGTGATGCCGGCGCTGCTCAAACCCTGGTGGTTACAACGGTCGAGCGTGAGCAGTTATGGCATGCGCTGACCCCGCAACTTTTCCCCACCGCGCTGCTACGTCAGGCGATAAGCGGTGCGCTTGCTAAGGGCATGACCATTACCGATGAAGCCTCGGCAATGGAGTGGGCCGATCAGCCAGTGCTGCTGGTTGAAGGCTCGGCTGATAACATTAAAATTACCCGTCCGGCTGACTTGACCCTGGCGGGCTATTTTTTAAAGCAACAGGATCTGGAGTACCCCACAACATGAATTTTCGGATAGGCCATGGTTTTGACGTCCATGCATTTGGTGGCAGCGGCCCGGTAACCCTGGCTGGGGTTAAAATTGACTACGCCCAGGGTTTAATCGCCCATTCCGACGGTGATGTGGTATTGCACGCAGTTGCCGATGCGATACTGGGCGCGCTGGCATTAGGGGATATTGGCCATCATTTTCCGGATAACGATGCCAGCTATAAAGGCATTGATAGCCGCATTCTGCTGCGCCATGTGTTTGCTGAAGCCACCAAGGCTGGCTATAAGCTGAATAATCTGGATGTGACGATTATGGCACAGGCCCCGAAAATAGCACCGCATATCAGTGCCATGCGTCAGTGTCTGGCCAGCGATTTAGCGTCAGATGTTGATCAGATAAATGTTAAGGCGACCACTACCGAACAACTGGGTTTTGTCGGTCGCAAAGAAGGCATCGCGGCTGAGGCCGTCGTGCTGCTGGTTAAGCAGCAATGAACGAATTAGCCACACCCGCCTTACCACAATGGCTGTATTTAAATGGCGCGCCAGAAATTACGGCGGTCATTCGCACTCAGCCCACGGACTTTATTGTTGACGAGCAGCTGAATTTTCAGCCCAGCGGCAGTGGCGAGCACCTGCTGCTGCAAATTGAGAAGCGCGGCCAGAACACTCAGTATATTGCCAAACAGTTGGCCCGGTTAACCGGTTTACGGATGCGCGATATCAGCTATGCCGGTTTAAAAGATCGGCATGCGCTGACCCGGCAATGGTTTTGTTTTAAATGGCCAATTAAACAAGAGCTGGCCTGGCAGCACTGGCAACTGGAAGAGTGCACAATATTGCAAGTGGTACGCCACTATCGCAAATTGCGCTTAGGTGCCTTAAAAGCCAATCATTTTCAGATAACCCTTACCGAGGTCAGTGAGCCTGATGCACTGGTAGCGCGCTTGCAATTGATTAAAGCGGGCGTGCCTAATTATTTTGGTGAGCAACGGTTTGGCCGTGCTGGCGGAAATCTGGCGCTGGCCAATGGTTTGTTCGCAGGTGAACGGATAGCCGATCGGCAAATCAGGGGCCTGGCGTTGTCGGCCAGCCGCTCTTTTTTATTTAATACGGTGCTATCTGCCCGGATCGCGCAGGGGCTGTTTAATCAGGTACTGGACGGTGATATTCTGCAGCTGGATGGTACCGGCTCGATTTTTCAGGTAGAAAAAGCCGATGACCTGTTACAACAACGGTTGCTGGACTCTGATGTACATATCACCGCACCGCTGGTAGGTATTGACGGTGCTGTGGTAAGCCAGCAGGCGGCAGCATTGGAGCAGCAAGCGCTGGTGGCGCATCAGCAATGGTGTCAGGGCCTGGCAGAATATCGGCTACAAGGGGCACGGCGCAGCATCCGGTTAGTGCCACAGCAGCTTAATGCCGTTATAACCGGCGACAGGGTTACCCTGAGTTTTGCCTTGCCGGCAGGATGTTTTGCCACCAGTGTGCTGCGAGAACTAGCGTGCTACCGCGATGGCAGCCGGCCGCTGGCTGACATGACGTAACCCCGGCTTAACATGGAGTAACAATGCGAATTTTACTAAGTAATGACGACGGCGTTTATGCTAAAGGCATTCAGGTATTGCAACAGGCATTATCTGAGATTGCACAGGTAACCACCGTGGGCCCGGATCGAAATTGCAGTGGCGCCAGTAATTCCCTGACGCTACTTAACCCGCTACGCACGCAGACTCTGGATAACGGTTATATAGCGGTTAATGGTACGCCAACCGATTGCGTTCATCTGGCCATCAGCCAATTACTGGATTTTACCCCGGATTTAGTGGTTGCCGGGATTAATCATGGCGCTAATCTGGGTGATGATGTGCTTTATTCCGGTACTGTTGCTGCCGCAACAGAGGGGCGTCATCTCGGGTTACCGGCCATTGCCGTATCACTGGCGGGGCGTGAAGAGCAGCATTTTGTAACGGCTGCGCATGTTACCGTCGAGGTGATAAAAAAGCTGAAGTCGCATCCGTTACCGGCAGATCAAATTCTGAATATTAATGTGCCGGCTATTGCCCTTGATGACTTAAAAGGCATTATGGTAACCAGGCTGGGGCGGCGCCATAAAGCAGAAACCATGAGCAGCGACACTGACCCGTGGGGACGAAAAATATACTGGTATGGTTCGTTAGGGCCTGAACTTGATGCAGGTGAGGGTACCGATTTTTTTGCCATAGCAAATGGCTATGCATCGGTAACGCCGTTACATGTCGACATGTCAGCGTACAAAAGTATGGATACACTGAAAGCGTGGTTAGCGGGGATCAGGTTGTAATATGGCAGTAGCAACAGCGCGAAGTGCAGCGGTATTAGCCCAAAAATTGCGAACAGAAGGCATCAGCGACAACGAGGTCCTGCAGGCGGTATCGCAGGTACCCCGTCACCTGTTTGTCGAAGCGATATTAGCGCATAAAGCCTATGAAAATACTGCTCTGCCGATTGGTCAGGGCCAGACCATTTCGCAACCCTATATTGTGGCGAGAATGACCGAGTTATTGCTGCAGGGTAAGGCACCGGGCAAAGTACTGGAAATTGGCACGGGTTCGGGTTATCAAACGGCTATTCTGGCCCATTTATTTAAGCATGTCTGCTCGGTTGAGCGCATCAAAGCATTGCAGTTTCAGGCGAAACGCCGGTTGCAACAACTGGATTTACACAATGTGTCAATGAAGCATGGTGACGGCTGGTTAGGTTGGCCCAGCAAAGCCCCATTTGACAGCATTATTGTAACTGCCGCGCCGACTGAAGTACCTGAAGCGTTATTGCAGCAATTAAGTGAAGGTGGCAGGCTGGTTATTCCGGTTGGTTTAAAAGATCAGGTATTACGGGTATATCAGCGAACCGGCGATACCTTTAGCAGTACCGATATTGAAGCCGTACGCTTTGTACCTCTGGTGCCAGGTGAATTAGGTTAACCGTAAGCAGTAGAAGGCAGTCACACGCAATCATGAAAAACTATGTACAGTGGATAATTAAAGGCCTGGCCATGGGGGCAGCAGATGTTGTGCCGGGCGTTTCAGGCGGTACTCTGGCATTTATACTGGGTATTTACAGCCGTTTGCTGGCGGCGATCAGCGCCGTGAATATAACTGCAGTAAAACTGCTGCTAAGTGGCCGTATTACTCAGCTATGGCGGCATATCGACGGGACTTTCCTGCTCTGCCTGGTGACAGGAATACTGCTAAGTATTTTTTCTCTGGCCAACGTTATTGGTTATTTACTGGAGTATCGCCCGGTGCCGCTATGGGCATTTTTTAACGGTTTAATTCTGGCGTCATTACCGGTATTACTGCGCAGTGTCAGCTGGTCGGCACCGCGCCTGATGTTGTGTGGTGCAGGGGTGGTATTTGCTGTGGGTATTGGCATGCTGGCGCCGGTACAGCTAAACCCGGCACCCTATATGTTTTTTCTGGCCGGCGCGGTGGCGATTCGCGCGATGATTTTACCCGGTATTTCCGGCGCCTTTATTTTGCTGATTTTAGGCATGTATGGCCCGGTAATGCTGGCTGTTACCGAGTTACAGCTGGGGACAATTATTTTGTTTGCCAGCGGCTGTCTGGTGGGTTTACTCAGCTTCTCTAAACTGCTGAACTGGCTATTGCAGCATCGGCACGATGCCACGCTGGCATTATTAATTGGGGTTGTTATCGGCGCGCTATACCGGATTTGGCCATGGCAGTATGAGCAACAGATGCTGAGTCCGTGGCAATATCAGCAGCAGCTTGGCAGCCATGATCTGTTGCTGGCCGTGGGTTCATTAGTAGCCGGAATGATGATGATTACCCTGTTAATGAATTTAGAGCGGTTGTTTAACCCCGCTGCAGCGGTAAAAGCGAAGGAGTAGCACATTAACCGGATCACCGGCCTGTGGCTGATTGCAATACTGCCAGGTGTGCTGTTGACAGCACTGAGTGGCTGTACCTCAAGCTCTGGTCCGGCGCCGGTAACCACGCTTGAGCTAAGAGAAAACCCTTACAAAGAGCGTAACCGCGGCACGCTGGCAGCGAGTCAGTATGTGGTGCAGCGTGGTGATACGTTGTATGCCATTGCCTTTCGGGCCGGGGTCGACGTGCGCACGCTAGCCAGCAGCAACAAAATAAACAGCCCTTATACCATTTATCCGGGCCAGGTTATCCAGCTTGCCGTGACCAGGTCGGCAGCCAGTAATCGGGACAATGCAACCTCATCGCCGGTTAAAACGACCAACCGCCAGCCCACCCGGGCAAAACCGGCTACCACAACGCAGACGGCTCGGACAACAAAGCCAACCCAAGCAAAATCAAATAGTTCAGCAAATGCCGCTAAACCTGTTGCTTCAACAAAACAAACACGTTATGTTCAGACTACAACAGCTAAAAACGAACAAAAAACCGCGGATAATACCTTAGCTGGAAACAAGGTGCAATGGCACTGGCCAGTAAAAGGTAAGATAGTTTCGCAATTTTCTACCCTGGAACATGGTAATAAAGGGATAGATATTGCGGGACGGGAAGGCAGCAGAATAAATGCCGCTGCAGATGGCCTGGTAGTATATGCCGGTAGTGCCTTACGCGGTTATGGTAACTTGATTATCATTAAGCATAACGACGATTATTTAAGTGCTTATGCGCACAACAAACGTATTTTGGTCGCAGAGCGGCAACAGGTTGCTGCCGGGCAGCAAATTGCTGAGATGGGAGCAACCGATGCGACGGATAGCCGGTTACATTTCGAAATACGTTTTAGGGGTAAGTCAGTGGATCCGATACGATATTTACCCTGAGATCGATAAAGTGTAACAAAGCGCTGCCCTAATAACGCTGTGGTAATAACAAAAATATCGTGACAATGAGACTAACCAGCAAGGTTAGCGTTTGAACACAAGCACGCAGGCAGGAAGGTAGCTTAGTCAGCCCCGACACCCGGCAGACGTGGGAGAAAGGATATGGGACTTAAGAGTGTTAAAGTTGTAGCGTCAGACGCAGAATTAAAAGAAGACGAGTTGACAGAGGAAGTAGCAACCCTGGACGAAGAGATGGAGCCAGATGTGGCAGAATTGGCGGGTGAAGAAGTGATACCCGATGATGTATTTGCCAAAGATGACAGCCACAAAACCATGGATGCCACTCAAATTTATCTGGGTGAAATTGGTTTCTCTCCGCTGCTAAGCGCTGAAGAAGAAGTGTATTTTTCACGGCTATCGTTAAAAGGCGATGCCGCTGCCCACAAAAGAATGATTGAAAGCAACTTGCGGCTGGTGGTCAAAATAGCCCGTCGTTACATTAACCGTGGTCTGGCATTACTGGATTTAATTGAAGAAGGTAACTTAGGACTGATCCGGGCGGTTGAGAAGTTTGACCCGGAGCGGGGCTTTCGCTTTTCTACCTATGCCACCTGGTGGATCCGCCAGACCATCGAACGTGCCATTATGAACCAGACCCGGACTATCCGGCTGCCTATTCATGTGGTGAAAGAACTGAATATTTATTTGCGTGCCGCCCGCGAGCTATCGCAGAAGCTTGACCATGAACCGACCCCGGAAGAAATTGCCGCAGCGCTGGACCGGCCGGTGTCTGAAGTGCGCAAAATGTTAAAACTGAACGAAAAAATAACCTCGGTTGATATGCCGGTAGCCGGTGCCTCGGAAAAGCAGCTACTGGATGTAATTGCGGATGAAAAAGAGCAGGGACCAGAGGGTGAACTGCAGGATGAAGATATTCGTCAGCACCTGGTGTTGTGGCTGGACGAGCTAAACCCGAAGCAGCGTGAAGTGCTGGCCCGGCGTTTTGGCTTGCTGGGCTATGAGCCGTCAACTCTGGAAGATGTCGGTCATGAAATTGGCTTAACCCGTGAACGGGTGCGGCAAATTCAGGTAGAGGCACTGCGCCGCTTAAAGGAAATAGTGACCCATCAGGGCCTGAATATTGAGACGCTGTTTCAGGATTAAGCACGCGGGGTATTAACGGGATACTAACAAAACGGGCGCTCTGGCGCCCGTTTCTGTTTGCAAACAGTGAACCAGTTAAACGTTTAAAATGACATAACATCTGGCGTAGCTTTGTCACAGTTGGTCGCAACAAAGGGGCCGCGGTATTGCATCATTGAGACAGGCCGCTTAGCGTAGGCTAACTATCATATAGCAACATAGAAGGGTTTTTCATGTCGTTACAAAAAATTGCTGTGCTGACTGCGGCGTTAGCGCTGGGCTCTGCGGCCAGCCAGGCTGTGCCGGTATTTCCGGACAGTGACTATCGCGACACCGTTGCCTCAGTTGAACAGGTGCTGGGGTTTCCTCTGGCCAGCCGGATTGCAGAGCCGGCACAGATAAAACAGTATTTTGAACAGCTGGCACAGGCGCATCCAAACCGGATTAAACTGGTTCCCTATGCCAAAAGCTGGCAGGGCCGGCCGCTGTTTTATGTGGTGATTGGTAGCGAGAAAAATATTGGCAGGCTGGCGGATATTCAGCTGAAAATGCAGCAATTGGCCAACCCGCAAAACGTGGGTGAACGCGAAGCACAGCAGCTGATTAGTGAGCTGCCGGCCAGTGTCTGGATTGCCAGTAGTTTGCACGGTAATGGAATAAGTCCTCCGGAGTCCGCCATGGCACTGGCGTATCACTTGCTGGCGGATAATAGCCAGCAAACCGCTAGCTTGCTGAGTAATACCCTGGTTTACATTGACCCGTTGCAAAACCCGGATGGTCGCAACCGCTTTGTCAGTCGTTATTATGCCACGGTCGGCCTCGAGCATTCGGCTGATCGGTTATCGGCCGAGCAGAACGAACCCTGGCCACAGGGACGCACCAATCATTATCTGTTTGATATGAACCGTGACTGGATCTCGTTAACCCAGCCGGAAACCCGCGGCCGGGTTAAGGCCTTGCAACAGGTCTATCCGCTGGTGTTTGTCGACTCGCATGAAATGGGTGGCGATATGGGCTATTACTTCAGCCCGGAGGCCGAGCCGTATAATCCGCATATTCAGGCCAATCAGCGCCAGAGCCTGCAGTGGCTGGGTGAAAACAATGCCCGCTGGTTTGATAAATTTGGTTACGACTATTTTACCCGGGAAATATTTGATGCGTTTTACCCGGGCTATGGTGCCAGTTGGCCGCTGTACCAGGGCAGTGTCGCCATGACGTACGAAATGGCGTCAGCCCGGGGTCATCAGTATCGTAAAGACGACGGTGAAATACTCACTTTTGCCGATGGTGTACAGCGGAATTTTGTCGCCTTTATGGCCACCATTGAAACAGCCAGTCAGCGGGCGCCACAGCTGTTGACGAACTTTTATCAGTACCGCAAAGATGCCATTAAGCAAGGCAGCTCTGGCCCGGTGCGCAGCTTTATTTTCCCGGCGAAGCGCGACGAGGCTGGCCATACCAAATTAAGCGCGATTCTGACCGAGCATGGCATCACGGTGGGGAAAGCAACCGAAAGTTTTAAAGCCTGTGGTGAAAGTTATCAGGCAGGTAGTTATGTGGTTAACACCGCCCAGCCAACGTATCATTTAATACGCACCTTGCTGGATGATACGGTGCCGATGGACAAGGCGTTTATTGCTAAACAAGAACAGCGGCGCGCAAATAATCTGCCAGACGAAATATACGATGTGACAGCCTGGTCATTACCGCTGATGTATAACCTGCCGGTAGTCAGTTGTAACCGGGCGGTGAATGTGGCTACCACCACGGTTAGCGCGGAGCGGATCCTGGCCGGTAAGGTAACTAACCCTGCTGCCAGCTTTGGTTATATTGTGCCATGGGGCGATATGGCAGCAGCCCGCTTTGCCAGTGGCGCATTGCAACAAGGCGTAACCGTAAAAAGCAGCGATTTACCCTTTACCCATCAAAATGGTAAGCGCTACCCGGCCGGTAGTTTAATTGTAAGTAATGCCGATAACAGCCCGCAACTCTCAGAGCAGGTTGAGCAGCTGGCGGCTGCCAGTGGTGCCACCGTTACCGGCATAGATACAAGCTGGGTAACCGATGGTCCTAATTTTGGCTCTTATAATGTGAAAACGCTGCATAAGCCCAATGTAGCTATGCTGTGGGATGAACCGACGAACCCATTAAGTGCTGGCAGTGCCCGTTTTGTGCTGGAGCGCAATTTAAATTATCCGGTCACGGCGATGCGTCCGGAGCAGTTGCGTGGTGGCAATCTGAGTCATTATCAGGTGTTAATTGTACCGGCCAGCAGCCGTGGCAGTTATCAGCAGATATTGGGTGATAGTGGCCTTGCAAATTTACGCAGTTTTGTCGAGCGCGGCGGCGTGCTGATTGCGCTGGGTAATGCTACCGACCTGTTGCTGGCCGGGGAAAGCCCGTTACTGAGCAGCAAGCGCGAATATAAAGTGCGTGAAGGTGAAGAGAGAAAGACAGAGCAAGAGAGCAAGGTTGCCGGCAGTATCATCAAAACGCCTGAGGAATATCAGCAGTGGCTGGTACCCGAAAAAGCCGATCCGGATTGGGTGCCAGGTTTTATAGCCCGCGCCGAAGTTGACCAACAGCATTGGCTGACCGCAGGGGTGCCAGAGACCGTCAATAGTGTGTACGTTGGTAATCAGGTGTATCAGCCATTAACCATTGCTGATGGCCGTAATGTGGTCAGGTTTGCGCCAGCAGAGCAATTACTGGCCGGCGGCTTTGTCTGGGATGAAAACCGCCTGCAAATTGCCAATAAGCCGTTGGTAATGGTGCAGGCCGTAGGCAAAGGGCAGGTTATCAGCTTTACCCAGGAGCCGAACTTCCGCGCCTATGTTGATGGCATGCATTTACTGTATATCAATGCGGTATTCCGTGGTGCTGCCCATGCCAGCCCGCTGCGTTAGAGTCTGATCCGCTAATAAAGCTGACATTTGCAGTTGAACAGCGCCGGTTAATCACCGGCGTTTTTTTTATGCTGAATAGCCACCGTAACCGCGCCGGCGATTAAGCCCCAGAAGGCGGAAGCCAGCCCAAAAAAGCTGGCACCGGATGCAGTGACCAGTAAGGTAATCACTGCCGCATCGCGGTATTTGGGCTCGCTGGTGGTGGTCGCCAGATTAGCAGCAATGGTGCTAATCAGTGCCAGCCCGGCCAGTGCCGCCACCATTTCTTTGGGAAAGGCGGCAAAAAGCGCAACGACAGTAGCCCCGGCTAAGCCAGCCAGCAAATAAAACACCCCGGCCGCGATGCCGGCAATATAGCGCTTTTCTGGTTTAGGATGTGCTTCGCTACCGGTACAAATGGCAGCCGTAATGGCCGCCAGATTAATTGAAAAGGCGCCCCAGGGTGCCAGTAATAGTGTGCTCAATGCCGTGCTGCTAATGAGCGGCGAAATCGGCGTGTTATAGCCGCTGGCTCTGAGCACCGCCACACCAGGGATATTTTGGGAGGCCATAGTTACCAGCAATAGCGGTAAACCTACGCCGATTAATGCACTGACTGAAAACTGTGGAGTGACCCACACCGGCTGTGCCAGGCTAAGGGTTACCGCCGATAAGTCGAGAGTACCGCCAAGTACCACGGTGATAATGCCGCTTAGCATAACCAGTAAAATGGCGTAACGAGGCAGGTATACTTTAGCAATAAGGTACACCAGACACATGCTGCCAACCAACAGCCACTGGCTTTGCATTGAACTGAATACGGCAAAACCAAATTGCAGTAAAATGCCCGCCAGCATGGCACTGGCCAGTGGCAGCGGGATTAACCGGGTAAGCTTCTCAAACCAGCCGGTAATGCCAATTATCAGCCCCAGAATGGCAGTGAAAATAAACACTCCGGTGGCTTGCTCAATGCTCAGGCCCTGTAAACTGGTGGCCAGTAACGCGGCACCCGGGGTAGACCAGGCGGTGATTACCGGCGCTTTGTAATACCACGACAGGCCAATGCAAGTCGCCGCCATACCGATACCCAGCGCCAACAGCCAGGAGGCCATGATCTCATTGCTGGCACCGGCGGCACTGGCTGCCTGAAATACAATGGCGACCGAGCTGGCAAACCCAACCAGCACCGCGACAAAGCCGGCCACAACGGCGGATAAACTCAGATCTTTTAATAACATCAGGTTTCCTTTGCCTGCCGGCTAAGCTGGTAAAGTAAATCCAGTGCCTGGCGTGCACTAAGATCATCGGGGTTAAGCGATGCCAGTTGTTGCACTAGCGGATGTTGCTCTGGCATCAAGGGCAGTTGCTGCTGGAACTCGGCTGGCTGGCTTGCCACCTCGGCCCCGGCTGGTTTTGTCGCCACGCCCAGCTGCGCCCGGCCTTGTTGTTCCAGCTGGCTAAGCTTTTGTCTGGCCTGGTTAATCACTGCTTTAGGTACGCCAGCGAGCTGCGCCACCTGCAGGCCAAAGCTTTTGCTGGCAGCGCCGTCCTGCACATGGTGCATAAACACAATATCATCGCCATGTTCTACGGCATCCAGATGAACGTTCACCACACCTTGCAGCGTGTTAGCCAGTTCGGTTAGCTCAAAATAGTGGGTGGCAAATAAGGTCAGGGCCTTAATGCGGGTCGCTAAATAATCGGCACACGCCCAGGCCAGGCTTAAGCCATCATAGGTGCTGGTGCCGCGGCCAATTTCGTCCATTAATACCAGACTATGCTCGGTGGCGTGGTGCAATATAGTGGCCGTTTCGCTCATTTCCACCATAAAGGTTGAGCGACCTGAGGCTAAATCATCAGAAGCGCCAATCCGGGTGAATATCCGGTCAACCGGTCCCAGGCTGGCACTTTCTGCCGGTACAAAACAGCCAATATAGGCCATCAGGGTTATCAACGCTGTCTGGCGCATATAGGTTGATTTACCGCCCATATTCGGCCCGGTAACCATCAGCATCCGCCGGTTGGCATGAAGACTAAGCGGATTGGCAATAAAAGGTTCAGTTAATACCTGTTCTACCACCGGATGGCGGCCTTTTGCCAGTTCAATACCGGGTTCGCTGTGAAGGCGCGGCCGGCAATAGTTCAGACTGCTCGCCCGTTCAGCAAAGGTGCACAGCACATCCAGTTCGGCCAGCGACTGGGCCAGTTGTTGTAACTGGCTTAAAAAGGGGCTGATCAGTTCAAATAATTGCTCGTACAGCTGTTTTTCCAGTGCCAGCGCCTGGCTCTGGCTGCCCAGCACTTTATCTTCATATTCCTTTAACTCAGGAATAATATAACGCTCGTTATTTTTTAAGGTCTGGCGCCTGACGTATTCCGGTGGCACCTTGGTGTCGCTACTGCGGCCGGTTTCAATATAGTAGCCGTGCACCCGGTTAAAACCCACTTTAAGCGAGGCAATGCCGGTGCGTTCACGTTCGCGCAGCTCCAGTTGCTGTAAATAATCAGTGGCACCGGTGGCCAGCGCCCGCCAGTGGTCTAAATCGCTGTTATAGCCGTCTGCAATGACGCCACCATCGCGAATGAGCACTGGCGGCGCTTCAACTATTGCTGCAGTTAACAGTTGCAACAGTTCTGGCATGGGCGCGCTGTTGCTGGCAATCGTTTGCAGCAATGAGGTATTGGCAAAGCTTAAATCCTGCTGTAATGCCGGCAGCTGAACCAGTGCCTGGCGCAAGCGTGCAAAATCACGCGGCCTGGCCCTTCGCAAAGCCAGCCTGGCGATAACCCGCTCAATGTCACCAATATTTTTCAGGGCAGGTTGCAAGCTTTCCGTATCATCAGTGAGCTCCGCTACCGTATCAAGTCGCGCATTAACCTGTGCCTGATTACGCAGTGGCGCATGCACCCAGCGTTTTAACAGGCGCGAGCCCATTGCCGTCTGGTTACGGTCCAATACTGCTGCCAGGGTGTTGTCAACGCCACCACTGAGGTTTTGGGTCAGCTCCAGATTACGCCTGGTCGCGGCATCAAGCACGATATAGTCTTCAGGGCGTTCCAGCGCGATGGCACGGATATGCGGCAGGCTGGCTCGCTGGGTGTCTTTGACATATTGCATCAGGCAGCCGGCGGCCATCAATGCTACCGGGGCTTCGTCAACGCCGAAGCTGATGAGATCTTTGGTGCCAAATTGCTGGCATAGCAGCCGTTTCGCAGTGGCCAGCTCAAACTCCCACTCGGGACGGCGACGGGCGCCTTTACGCGATTGACACAACTCGGGCTGGCTAAACAGTTCGGGGTAAAGTAACTCGGCCGGGTTAAGCCGTTGTAATAGCGCTGTCAGATCACTGCTATTGGCCACCTGATTAATTAAAAAGCGGCCGGCGCTTAAATCCAGCTGCGCCAGACCAAGCTGGCCGCGCTGCTCACAGATAGCACAGAGCAAATTATCCTGCCGCTCGTTTAACAGTGCTTCGTCGGTAACGGTACCCGGGGTAACAATACGCACCACTTTGCGCTCAACCGGGCCCTTGCTGGTTGCCGGGTCGCCAATTTGCTCACAAATGGCAATAGATTCACCTAACTGCACCAGCCGCGCCAGATACCCTTCAATGGCATGATACGGCACACCGGCCATCGGGATCGGCTGGCCGGCGCTCTGGCCCCTTTTGGTTAGCGAGATATCCAGCAGCGCCGCAGCTTTTTTCGCATCATCAAAAAATAACTCGTAAAAGTCACCCATCCGGTAAAACAGCAAAATATCGGGATGCTCACTTTTTAACCCCAAATATTGCTGCATCATCGGGGTATGGCTGCTTAGGGCTTGCTCCGGTTTCTGGTCTGACGGCATAATGTAACTCTGATTTTCCTGTTGGACTGGCTATGGCACTGGCAACCGATACTGAGCAACTGGCTGCAGAGCTGGGTGCGTTATTATTACGAAAAAAGTGGTTTGTCACCACTGCTGAATCCTGCACCGGCGGCGGCATTGCTTACTATTTAACCGCCGTGGCCGGTAGCTCTGCCTATTTAGATCGCAGCTTCGTTACCTACAGCAACAAAGCCAAACAGCAACTGTTGGGGGTGCGCAGCGCTACTTTATTACAATTTGGCGCGGTAAGCGATGAAACGGTTAAAGAAATGGCCAGCGGAGCAGCAACAACAGCCAATGCCCAGCTAGCGATTGCGGTATCCGGTATTGCCGGGCCTGGCGGTGGCTCGGTTGCTAAACCGGTGGGCACCGTCTGGTTTAGTTTCTGGCTTAATGGCCAGCTTAGCAGCCAGCAGCAGCAGTTTAGCGGCAACCGCGAACAGGTGCGCCTGCAAGCCATCGATTATGCGCTTAAACACAGCATCTTATTATTGACAGCTTTGCCAAACTAGACTACTGTACGAGCATACAGTGTTTGTGCGAACCGAATTTTTGGAGTGAACAATGGACGACAATAAACAAAAAGCCCTGGGTGCAGCCCTGACTCAAATCGAACGCCAATTTGGTAAAGGTTCTATTATGCGCCTGGGCGACAGCACGGCGCTGGACATTGCGTCGGTGTCGACTGGTTCGCTGGGGCTGGATATTGCCCTTGGCATAGGTGGCTTACCCTATGGCCGGATTGTCGAAATTTATGGTCCTGAGTCATCCGGTAAAACCACCTTAACTTTACAGGTGATTGCTGAAGCCCAGAAAGCCGGTAAAACCTGTGCATTTATTGATGCTGAGCACGCGCTGGATCCGGTATATGCCAAGAAGCTAGGGGTTAAAGTAGAAGATCTACTGGTATCACAACCGGATACCGGTGAACAGGCACTGGAAATTTGTGACATGCTGGTGCGCTCGGCGGCAGTAGATATTGTGGTGGTCGACTCCGTGGCAGCATTAACGCCAAAAGCGGAGATTGAAGGTGACATGGGTGACAGCCACATGGGCTTGCAAGCCCGTTTAATGTCACAAGCGCTGCGTAAGCTTACCGGTAATATTAAGCGTTCTAATACCTTATGTATTTTTATTAACCAAATCCGCATGAAAATCGGCGTGATGTTTGGTAACCCGGAAACCACTACCGGTGGTAACGCCCTTAAATTTTATGCCTCAGTGCGGCTGGATATTCGCCGGATTGGTTCGGTAAAAGAGGGTGATCAAATTACCGGTAATGAAACCCGGGTTAAAGTGGTAAAAAATAAGGTGGCGCCGCCCTTTAAACAGGCTGAATTTATTATTCAGTATGGCGCCGGTATTAACAAAAACGGCGAGTTGATTGATTTAGGCGTGGCGCAGGGCCTGGTCGATAAGTCGGGTGCCTGGTACGCCTATCAGGGTAATAAAATTGGCCAGGGTAAAGCCAATGCCATGAAGTTCCTGATTGAGAATCCGGCCATTGCCGATGAAATTGAAAAAGAATTACGCAGCCGTTTGTTACTGAAACCGGGCGAGAAAGTAATTGAAGAAGCGATACCGGCCGAGTTTGAAGCCGATATGTAATACTTTTATACTATAAAAAAGCCAGCATTTTTGCTGGCTTTTTTGTTTTTTTATCTTTAAAAAAACGCGAGTTGCCAACAGTTAAAACGGGCGTTAACCGGTTATAAATGGTTGAGACTGCAGAAAAACCCCGAAAAGGCCTATTTGCTATTATTGCACAGCGCGCCATGATATCGCCGTAGCACTGCTGATCTGAAAAATTTTGTCTTGCCCTGACGTATAGCCAACGGTAATCTGATAAGCCTGTTTTTTACTTAAAAACATTTTTTTTTAACATTGTTGTCATCGCAGTAGGTGGCCGGTATTACTCATAATGATTAAACACACTTTTCTGTTACTGGCCTGTTTATGCGTTCTGGTAGGTTGTAATGCCGATATCAGCGTGCAGGACGAACCTAACGATCCGGTTGCTCAGGAATACCCGCTGGCATTTGTTGCCCGGCCCTTGCTAGATCAGGAAGGTAACCCTTATCAACCCAATTTAGTTGCTCCAGAGACATTTAATCCAGGCGCACAGCTATTTCTGAAACAAAATGCATTTGCTCAGTCGGCAGAGCGTGAGCTACTGGCTGATTTGTTTGCCGGTGCCCCATACGATGTTAAGGATCTGGCACTATCGCCGGATGGCGACACCCTGATATTTGCGCTGCGCCCGCCGGAACTGGAGGATGTACCAGAGGAATTGCAGCCGAGCTGGAGTCTCTGGCGCTATAGTCGTAGCAGCAATACTGTGGCACCGGTGATAACAGACCCGCTGCTGGCAGAGCAAGGGCATGATATCAGCCCGGGATTCCTGGCCGATGGCCGTATTGTGTTCAGTTCTACCCGTCAACAAAAAGCCCGGCAAATTTTACTGGACGAATTTAAGCCGCAGTACAGTGGCTTACATGAAGATTTACAGGGCCCCGCGTTTAACCTGCATGTGATGAATGCAGACGGTTCTGAGATTGAGCAAATTAGCTTTAACCTGAGCCATGACTTGTATCCGGTGGTGCTGGCTGATGGACATATTTTATATAGTCGCTGGGATAACCAAAGCGATCGCAATATGTTTAACTGGTATCAGATGCGCCCGGACGGTTCGGCCAATCAGTTAGTCTATGGCTGGCATTCTCATCAAACCGGTGCAGCGAACAGCCAGGTCGACTTTGCTAAACCGCTGGTATTGGCCAACGATGAGGTTGCAACATTGCTGCGCAGCCGTAACCAGCAGAGCTTAAATGCATTACCAGTTCAGATTGCGCTGGCACTGGCCAGCGATAACGAACAGCCGCTGTATCAGGAAGTACTTAATTTACCGGCGCAAGCGCCGTTGCTGCCCTGGAGCTTCGATAATTCAGGCCGGCCGGAGCCTGCGGGTCTGGTGCAGGATATTTTTGCCCTTAAAGATGGCTCAGAGCGGTTTCTGGTGAGCTGGTCGCCGTGCAGGGTAGTGGTGGATGAGGTGATTACCAGTTGTAATCAACTGGATGACCCGGCAGCGTTCCCGGCCGCGAGCCCGTTGTATGGTTTATGGCTGTTCGATTTAATTAAGCAGACTCAGGTACCGGTGAAACTTGGTGCTGAGCAACAATTGTTAAGTGATGCAGTGGTATTGCAGCAGTATACCCGGCCGGTATTTTTACCCGCCAACCCAGATGCTGATGCTGAACTGGTCGCAAATGGTGAAGCCATTTTAGATATTCGCAGTGTGTATGATATTGGTGGCGAAGCGGTTTTGCCGGTAGCACAGCTCGCTGATCCAATGCAAACCAGTGCCGCCGAGCGGCCGGTGCGCTATATGAGTCTGGTTCGGGGCGTACCTATTCCACCAGAGGAAGTACGTGAGGTACCTAATTTTGCCTTTGGGGTAAACCGGCGTCAGCTAATGCGTGAGCTGGTTGGCATTGTACCTGTGCAACCCGACGGTTCGGTCAGGGTAAAAGTGCCAGCCAACGTGCCATTGGCGCTGAGTTTACTCAATAGCGACGGCCAGGCGGTATCGCCACAGCATCAGCAGTGGATTACTCTGGCTGCTGGCGAAACGTTAAGTTGTAATGGTTGCCATGCGGCCAATAATACCCGCCCGCACGGCAGGGTCAGTGGCGAGTGGCCCAGCATTAACCCGGGCCCGGCCAGTGCAACGTCCGCGTTTCCTAATGCCAACCCTTTACTACCACCTAACGCCGGTGAAACTATGGCCCAGACCATAGCGCGACTGCTGGGTGAGCAAACGCTCAGTGCCGGTTTAAAATTTGAAGATATCTGGACCGATCCGGCGTTACGGCAACCTGATCCGAGCGAACAAAATCTATTTGCTGATCTTCTGACTACTGCACCGGTTGGCCTTGAGTGTTTTGACAGTTGGCAGGCTGCCTGTCGCTTAAGAATTGATTATCCAACCCATATTCAGCCATTGTGGCAGCTCGATCGCCGTCAGTTTGATCCGATAACCAGCGAATTACTGCGCGATAACACCTGTGTCAGTTGTCATAGCCGCACAGATGCTGCAGGCAATTCCACAGTGCCGGCGGCACAACTGGAGCTGACCAATCAGGCCTCCGATATTCAGGCGGAGCAGTTTGCCAGTTACCGGGAATTGCTCAGCAACGATAATGAGCAAGAGGTTATCGGTGGCGTGCTGGTTGATCGTCTGGTTCAAGCGGTAGATGGCAATGGCAATCCGGTATTTTTACGGGATGCCGATGGCGAACTCATTCTGGATGAAAACGGCGATCCGATCCCGGTAATGGTTACCGTGACGGTAGCACCGAGCATGCGGGTCGCTGGGTCACGTGCCAGCTCGCGGTTTTTCCAGCAGTTTACGCCAGGTGGCAGTCATCAGGGCTATTTGTCATCAGCAGAGCTGCGGCTGTTAAGCCATTGGCTGGACATGGGCGCACAGTATTATAACTCGCCCTTTGCCGTGGAGCCTGACTAGATGCGTTGGTGCGCTACGTTACTGTTTTTTGCTTTGGTTGCACCGGTGCTGGCACAACAGGTATTGGTGCAAAAGGACTACGTTGATTTACGCACCGGGCCGGGTCGCGGTTATCCGGTAGTTGAAGTAGCACTGAAAAGCGACAGTCTGCAATTGCTGATGCAGCGAACGGGTTGGGTAAAAGTGCAGTTTCGCCAGCATCAGTTATGGCTCGCCGCGACCGATCTGGATTATTTATACCTGCCAGGTGCTGAGCAAAGCATCACGGCACTGTGGCAGGCCGACCAGGGCCAGCGCCACTGGGAGCTTGGATTGGCAGCAGGCGATTTTGCCGGCACCAGTTATTACCAGCTAAGCGGCAGTTATTTGTTTTCTGACGTTATAGCAATAGAACTGAGCGCCGGTCAGGGCAGTGGCCAGCAAGCCAGCAGCCAGCAGTATCTGCTGCAACTGAGCGTCAGCCCCTGGCCACATTGGCAGGTGTCACCTTATGTGGCGTTAGGCGGTGGCGTACTGTTAACCCGGCCGCGCACCGTATTAGTGCAAACCGAGGAGCGCACCAGCCCGCTGGCAACAATGGAAATGGGTTTGAACTATCCGCTAACCGAGCGGGCACAGGCTACTTTGCGTTATCGCAGAGCGCTGGTCAGTACTGACCGCGATATTAATGAAGAGACGAATACATGGTTAATAGGCTTACGTCTGGCATTTTAGTCAGCGCTTTATGGTTGTTATCCCCGCTGGCGCTTGCACAGCAACCGGGCGACAGCAATAGCAGAATTGAACCGCAAATAGAGCAGTCAGAGATCATTCCTGCACGGTTGGATACGGAGAATTTTGTGATTGCCCTGCGTGGCGGAATACTGGCGATCGAAGACTTTGGCAGCAGTGGCCTGGGCGCATTGCAGCTGAGTTACCATATTAATGAAGATTTATACATCAGTGCCGAATATGCCATGGCTAAAGCCGGCCTGACATCGTACGAGCGGTTAAGTGGCGCGGCGCCGCTGTTAACTGACAGTGAGCGCGAGTGGCTTTATTACGGCGCTGAGCTCGGTTATGTATTGCTGCCCGGCCAGGTTTACCTTGGCAGTAATTATGCGGTAAATACCGGTTGGTCGCTGTTTGCCGGAGCCGGTAATGTCGATTTTGCCGGTGACAAAGTATTTGCTTTTAAAGTTGGCAGTCAGTTTCGCGTGTATGTAACTGACTGGCTTGCTCTTGATTTAGTGGTAACCGACTATGTGTTTGAAACCACTATTTTAGCAGAGCAGAAAACGACTCATAACCTTAATGTGGCGCTGGGTCTTGCGGTCTATTTTTAACTAATGGGAAAGTAGTATGAAAACACTGTTATTAGGTTTGTTGTTAACTGTGCTGCCATTAAGTGCCCAAAGTGCCAGTGCTATTGCCAATAATAGCGCCGGTCAACGTGCTGCAGCGCCTGACTTTACCCTCAAAGCCTTAAGCGGCGTTAATCTGCGTCTGGCTGAGCAACGTGGCGATATTATCGTACTGAATTTCTGGGCCAGCTGGTGTGGCCCTTGTATTCAGGAAATGCCAGAGCTGGATAAGCTGACCAGTAAATATCAACCGTTGGGCGTGCAGATCTGGGGCGTAAATGTCGAGGCAGATAGCAGTGCCGCCCAGAAATATCTGAGCAAAACCCGGGTTGAGTTTCCGATCCTGTTTGATACCGAAAACAGTGTGTCTGAAAGTTATCAGGTACAGGCCATGCCGACCACGGTAATTATTAACAAAGACGGTGATGTGCATAGTGTGCACCGCGGTTACAAGCCTGGCTACGAGCAAAAGTATGAAAATGATATTAAAACCCTGCTACGCAACTAAACTGCTGGCGGCTGCCCTGATGCTGGGCACGCTGGCGGGCTGTGCCAGCATAGAACCCTGGGTTAAGCCCTATGAGCGGGCAGAGCTCGCTGATCCGATTATGGCATTGGCCGCCATCCGGTTGCGTTACAGCACAGTGCTCATGTGCGGGATTCGCGCGAGGCCGCCAAAGGGGCTGATGGTAGTGGCGGAGGCGGTTGTGGCTGTAACTAGGTGGTGGTTAGCGACGCTGACGCTGTTGCTGCACAGTGGCATCTTGTCAGCTGCAGTGCTGCCCGACAACCGGGTTGACCTGATGCATCACAGTTATCAGGGCGGTGGGGTATCCATCGATGGTCCGGCATTAATGCTACGTAGCAAAATAGGTGAGCAGGTATCGGTATCGGGTTTTTATTACGTGGATACCGTATCCGGCGCCTCAATTGATGTCGTCGCTACGGCGTCAGCCTACAGTGAAACCCGGATTGAAAGCCGGGTGGGCGTAGATTATCTGACAGGCAACAGTATCTTGTCGTTAAATTATGCACAAAGTGACGAAGATGACTATAACGCGAAATCTATCTCATTGGGTGTGGCACACGATACCTTTGGTGGCATGACCACCCTGAGCTTAAATGCCGCGGCAGGCAATGATGAAATCGGCCGCAATGGTGATGAGAGTTTTAGTGAAGAGCTGCGCCGCTACAGCTACAGCCTGGGCATTACCCAGGTACTGACCACCCGCTGGATAAGTGCTCTGAATGCTGAAGTGGATATGGAGCAGGGGTTTTTAAATAACCCTTATCGTAGTGTGCGTTACCGTGATCCGTTAGCAGAGCTTGGTTATGGCTATCAGTTTGAACGCTACCCCAATACCCGCAACACCTTTGCACTGGGGCTGGTGAATAAATTTTATTTACCGTACCGGGCGGCACTGACTGCCTCGTTGCGGCATTATCAGGACAGTTGGGATATTCAGGCGTTTGATGCCGAGCTGGAGTATGTGCATCCGTTTCGGGAGCGCTGGGTTTTCGACAGTCATGTGCGCTGGTATCAGCAAAGTCAGGCATCTTTCTACGCTGACTTATTTCAGTTTGCCAATCAGCAGAATTTTATGGCCAGAGACAAAGAGCTCAGCGATTTTAATAACCTGAGCCTGGGTGTTGGCGTCAGTTATCGCTTTGCCAGCTGGTCGTGGTGGCCGGCAGCCAAACCAGAGCTTAACCTGGAATGGGATCACATCCGGTTTAATTATAATAATTTTCGTAACGTCACTGTCGCCGACACCGAGGCAGGTGCCGAGCCGTTGTACCGGTTAACTGCAAACGTGTATCGGGCTTTTTTCAGTGTTTATTTTTAGTGGGGTTGCAGCATGAGATTTCAGTTTATTAACACGGCGTTGTTTAGCCTCCTGCTTCTGGGGTGGCCAGCACTGTCAGTATCTGCCGCCGATAGCGCCGAAACGTCGGCTCAACAGCAACTGGAGCAGTTAAAACAGCAGGCGATTGCCCTGAACCGTGAGCTGTTTATTCTGGAAGAGGAATTACTGTTTCCGCCACAAACTCAGCTGGCAGTTTTTGTGTCGGTTGATGCCGGCAGCTTGTTCCAGCTAGACAGCATAATATTGAAACTAAATGACGAGTCGATTGATGCCCATCTGTATACGGCCAGTGAACTGGCAGGTTTGCAACGGGGTGCCATTCAGCCGTTATATAAAGGTAATATCCGGGCCGGTGAGCATACCCTTACCGCGGTATTTGTTGGCAAGGGCCCGCAAGACCGGGATTATCGGCGGGCCGTCAGTCACCGTTTTACCAAAGCCGACGAGGCGATGTTACTGGAGTTGAAAATTTCAGACAGCAGCGCTGATTATCAACCTGATTTCAGTGTGGAAGTATGGTCCGGCAACTGAGCAGCACCTTGATGAAACGCCTGATAATGACGCTGTTGCTTGGGTCAGGTGTGTTGCTGCCTGCAGCGGCTGAGCCGTTATTGCAAAGTGAAAAGCAATACCGGCTGGCAGCATGGCATTTTTATCAGGATGATTATTATCAGGCGTTACTGCGCCTGTCGATGGCACCAGAGGATGCAGCAAAAGCCAGCTTGTTGCAGGCGGGCTTGTTATTGCAACTGGATATGCCTGCGGCGACCGCCAGTTTACTAAAACAGTTATTAGATGATCAGACGCTCAGTGGTAAGTTGCCCCGTCAGTTGCGCAACATCGCCTTATTGCAGTTCAGCCGTTATCAATTTGAACAACAACAGCCTGAGCAGGCAAGGCACTACCTTAAACAGCTTACTGCACCGCTGGATGAATTAACCGGTCAGGCAGAGTTGTTGCAACAGCTGCTAAGCTGGCCGGCAGCAACTTCAGCGGATACCGGGGTGTTTGACAGGCTGGCTGGTCAGAGTGAATTACCTTATGTGGTGATTAATCAGATCCTGGCATTGCGCCAGCAACAGCAACCCGGGCCAGCACTGGCGTTATTACCCCGGCTGCGCAGTCAATTACAAGGTGAGTCGCAGCCAGGCTTCTGGCAACGGCTATTTAGCTGGGGTGCCGCCAAACCAATACTTGAGCGCGATGATGAGCGCCAGGCGCTGGCCGATTATCTGCAGTTATTGCAAGCCGGATTATTCGTCGACCAGCTGCAGTGGGCTGATGCACAACTCGTGCTAAGCGAATTTGCCAGTAACAGCGTGCTGACCTTATCTGCCATGATGTTATACCGGGATGTGCTGACGGAGAACCGTCAGATCCCCGAGCTGTTAGCGGTTTTGCAACAACTTATCGCCCGCTATCCTTATGCGCCTGCCAGCTGGCTGGCTGCCCACCAGCTCGGCAATCAGTTTGAACGCGCTCTGCAACAGCAGGATGCACTGGCAGCGTATCGCTGGGCCGATCAGTTCTACCAGCAGCAACTGCTTGCCAACAATGAACATGCCAGGCTGGTGCAGCTGCCACAGCTGACAAGTGCTGATACGCTGAGCGGTTGGCAGCAGTACCAGCTGCGCCAGCAGGCCTCGTTATTTCAGCTGAACAACCAGCTTAGCAGCCTGCAACAACTGCAGCAGCTGCAAAAGCACCGCTTAAGCAAGATGGCGCGCCTGGCTGAGGTGGTACAAATTAAACTGGATCAGCAGCAACAATTACTGACCAGCTCTGTGCCAGGGTTAACAGCAAAACAGCAGTCATTGCAGCAGCAATCAGCACAACTGGCCAGCCTGATAGCCAAAGCACAGCAGCAGCCAATGGCCCGGCATTTATGGCGGGACGACACCGAACAGGAATATGCCCAGTTGCAACGTATGCTAAACAGAGCTCAGGACAGGGTAATAACCTTGACGGCAGCGGGCCGGGATGTCAGTGATGCTGAAATACGCTTAGCTCGCCTGCACGGTATTTTACAATGGCATTATCAATACAACAGCGCTGAACGCAATTGGCAACTGAGCAAACAGCAACAACAGCTGAGTGCGCAGTTGAACGCCGTGGCTGTGGCACTTGGCCGGTTAAGCTCGTTGGACGGTAAAACAGAGCATTTATTGCTGCGCCAACAACAGTTGGCCACGCTGACAGTGCAGGAAAATCAGTTTTCTGCTGAACTGACACAGCAACAGCAACAGTTACTGGGCCAGTTAAATCATGGCTTGCAGCAGCTGCGCCTGCAAGAGCGGGAGCAACTGCTGGAGATGCGGCGCCTGAATACGCAAGCAATTGCCCGGGTAATGGAGCAGGTATTGCTGAGCTCACAGGAGGCTCAGTGATGCAAAGAGTAATGCAAAAAGCAATGCAAATTCCGATGCAAGCAATGCCAGTAAGCCGTCGCATTATGGTCGTGTCATTACTTGCTATCAGCGTTTTGGCAGGATGCAGCAACGCGCCGGATAAAACCGTACGCCGACCCACCCTGGGTGAATTGGCGGCGTTTAATCAGGACGTATTACCCGCGCCTGAAAAGGTTACCGCCGCGCAGTTACAGCAGGTTTATCAGGAATTGCTGGCGTTGGCGCCGGCAGCAGGTGTAAGGCAAAAAGTACTATACCGGCTCTCGCAGTTAAATACTCGTGCGTTGGAGCTGAGCGAACTGAGCCCGGAAGCTGAACAACAGGCGTTAGCGGCATTAATTGCTGAGTACCGGGCGTTGCTGCAACAGTTTCCCGATGATCCCAATAATGAGCTTATTCATTATCAGTTAGCGCGGGCGCTTGATTTAACCGGTGATAGCCCGGCAGCACAGCAGCAGATGCAAGTGCTGTTGCAACACTATCCGCAAAGTGACTTTGCCGCTGAGTTATGGTTTCGGATCGGTGATATTTATTATAGCCAGAGCTATTATGAAGAAGCGCTCAATGCCTTTGCGCAGGTGCTTGCACTGGCCGGGCCTGAACTGAGTCAGCATGCCCTGTACATGTCAGGCTGGAGCCAGTTTCAGCTGCAACAATACGCTTTCGCCGATGATGCGTTTTTACAGGCGCTGGATTTAACCTATCATCAGCGCTTAAGTGAAGACGAGCAGCAAAGCCTGCGCCAGGAATTACAGCGCATACTAAGTATTTCATTAAGTTATCAGCAGCAGGCCGACAGTTTACTGTCGCTGTTAACACGGGCGCCGTTTCGCGATGGTCCGCCAGAACAACGGCCGGTGGCCTATCAGGCGGTATTATTTCAGGCGCTGGCTGATTTCTTATTTGAAAAAGAGTTGAATCAGGCGGCGTTGGAAAGCTACCGGATATTTATTGCGTACCAGCCTTTAGCGATTGAAGCCGCCAGAATGCAATTACAATTGGTACAGTACTATCTGGATTATGCCGAGCGCGACAATGCAGAGCTGGCGCAGCAGACCTTTATTACACTTTTTGGTCCGGCAACGGCTTTCTGGCAACAAGCCCGGCCACAAGAGCAGGCAGAACTGGCACCGCAGCTGGCACAATATCTGGATTATTTTGGCCGGCGGATCTATCAGCAGGCACAGCAAGCGAGCGCTGAAGCAAAACCGGCGGTGTATGCCAATCTGGTGCAATACTGGCAACAATTATTGCTGGTACAGCCGTTGTTAACAGCTGAGCAACGCGATGACGACTTATTATGGCCCGATGACGTGCGGTATTTGCTGGCACAGGCGCTGGCCGGTAGCGGTGACCGCGTCGCGGCGTTAGCGATGTATCAGCAATTAGGTTACCCCTCGGCACCATTAACGGCCCGCAGCTTTACACAAGAAGAAGCGGCTTACCGGGCTCTGCTGTTAAGTGAAGTGCTGGCAAAAGAGCAAAATGCCAGTGCCTCGGCCGCAGAGGACTGGTGGCAGCAGCAGAATCAGTTTGTCCGCTGGCATAGTAGTCACAGCGCTGCGCAGCAGGTTGCCTTAAATCAACTGACTGAGATTTATCAGCAACAGAATTATGTTGAGGTTGCCAGCTATGCCAGCCGGGTAACCGACTGGCCTCATCCAGAACAAAGCCAGCAGCCGTTAGTTAATGAGGCATTGTTTATTGTTAGCCAGAGTGAGCTGGCACAGGGCGACTATGCCAGGGCCGAACAGAGCATTCAGCAGCTGCTTAAGGTGTATCAGGCACAGAACCGTGCAGCCGGTGATAATACGCTTGCCGCAAGCCGGATTACCCTGCTAAGCCAGCAACTGGCATCGGCGGTCTATCAGCAAGCCCAGCAAACCGGTTTAAGCAGTGCCGAGCAACTTGCCAATTTACAGCGGTTATTAACTTTACCGGAGTCGGAATATCATCAGAGTGCGGCGTATCAGCAAATTAGTTTATACCTGGAGCAGCAGCAACTGCCAGAGGCAATAACACTGATGCAGGCTTATCAGCAGCGCTACCCGAACAGTGCTGAGCAGCAGGCCATTACCACGGCGATGTTAAACAGCTATGAGCAGCTCGAGGATTGGCAAAGTGCCGCGGATTTAATCAGTAAGCAAGTCGCACAATTGCCGGCAGGTACCGAGCAGCAAGCACTGTTATATAAGGCCGCAGGGTATTACTGGCAAGCAGATAACAGTGAGGCGGCACGCCTGGCTTATCGCAGTTATGCGAATCAGTATCCGCAGCCACATCTGCCTGCTCAGGAAGCGCGTGCCCGGCTGGTCACCTTGTATCAGCAGCAAAATGATCTGAGTCGCCGTAATTTCTGGTATCAGCGAATTGTTACTGCTGAACAGCAGCTGACGGGTAGCACGGATGCTGGCAGTGAGCGCAGCCGCTATCTGGCAGCTGATGCTGCGCTGCAGCTGGGCCTGCACAACAGCATGTTATTTGATGCGGTGAGCCTCAGACAGCCACTGCGGGATAATTTAAAGAAAAAACAAACCCATATGACAGCCGCTATTGAACTGTTGCAAACCAGTATGAGTTGGCAGGTTGCTGATTATTACAGTCAGGCCCAATACCAGGTCGCTAATTTGTATCAGCAAATGGCCGCAGCGCTGCTGAGTTCAGAACGACCCAAAGGGCTCGACCCAATGTCACTGGAACAATACGACTTGCTGTTAGAAGAGCAGGCCTATCCGTTTGAAGAGCTTGCCATTGAAATTTATCAGCAAAATGCGGCGTTGGTGGCACAACCTTTATATGACGTCTGGATTGAAAAAAGTCTGAACAAACTGGCAGAGCTTTCTCCGGCGCGCTACCGCAAACCTGAGGTTTACCTGGAGCTTGCTGATGAAGCTTACTAAAGCATGGCGTAAAACAACACTCTTTAAAACAACAGTGCATAAAACAAAGTGGCAGCCTGCCATGCCCGTCGCAGCGCGCTCAGTGCTTGCCTTGCTGATGATGCTGTCGCTGAGCCATTGTGCGCAGTTTAGCATGTCGCAACGTGAGCCAGTCGCCGAGTTGCCCGCCGCCGGTGAGCCGCCGCAAGCGACTGAACAAGCTCAACCAGAGCAATCAAAAGCTGCCCAACCGGTTGGAGAAACCGACGGCAAAACGGCCATTACGGCGCCTGCATCAGAGCTTGAGCCAGTGCCTAAGCCAGAGCCTAAGCCAGAGCCTAAGCCAGAGCTAAGCGCTGAATTTCAGCAGGCGTTTGACAGGGCCAAGCAACAGCTGCGCGCAGAAGATTATCAGGGCGCTGCTGCTTTATTAGCATCGTTGGCTGAGGCGTTACCCGATGCCGGCGGCATTCATTACAATCTGGCGTTATGTTACTGGAATTTGCAGCAAACCGAACAGGCAACAGAGCAATTAACCCAATTGCTGGCGCGCCAGCCTGGCTATGTAGAGGCGGCCAATTTACTGGGCGTCATCGCCCGCCAGCAAGGTAATTTTAATCAGGCCAGGCGTTACTGGCTGGATGCCCTGGCACAGCAAAACGATTTTGCCAGTGCCCATAAAAATCTGGGGTTTTTATATGAGCTTTATCTGGGGCAGCCCGCTCAGGCCCGCTACCATTATCAGCAATACCAGCAGCTAACCGCCGATCCGATGGCGGAAGCCTGGTTAACCTTGCTCGAGCAACAGGAGTAACAGATGAAATTTTATCTGATTTACCAAGTAAGCCTTGTGCTGACATTACTGTCAACGTTGACACACGCCCGGCAAGCTGAGCCAGAAACGCAACCTGCAGCAACGGTTCGGGTAGATATCAGCACCACAATAAGCGGCAATCAGGAGCAGCCACGCACGTTGTACGTGTTGCCCTGGCAGGATAGCATTGCCCAGATCCGTATTCCGGCGCCTGACATTAATGTGGCCGAGCAACCGTTACAACCGCTCGACCGCCAGCAATTTTTACGTTTTATCGAGGCGCAGTCGCTCCACCAGCAAAGCGCCGATACAGCATCATCAAAAAATAATTAAGAGGTTTACAGCATGGAATTCGTCAACAGCATAGTGCGGTTTTTGCAGGAAGGTGGTTACTTTATATTTCCCATCGCCTTTATTCTGATCCTCGGTATCGCCATTACCGTCGAGCGCTGGTGGTTTTTACGCTCGGTGTATGCCAGCAATCAACGGGCCTACCGTGAGCTGCAACCTGCTATCGCGGCTGCAGATACCAAAGCGATTTTGCAACAGGCAGAAACCAGACAAACGCCGCTTAGTTTAATGCTGGCCAGTGGCGTAAACCGTTTAACTTCGTCGCACCGGCGCGAAGATATGGAATACGCGATGGAAGAAGTGGTGCTGGAGTACAGCCTGCGCTTGCAAAAACGGACGCCATTTTTAGCCACGCTGGCTAATGTGGCCACCTTGCTGGGCTTGCTCGGTACTATTGTTGGTTTAATTGCGGCCTTCTCTGCAGTGGCAAACGCCGACCCGTCAGAAAAAGCCAGTTTGTTATCTTCCAGTATTTCAGTTGCCATGAATACTACGGCTTTTGGTCTGATGACGGCAATTCCGTTGGTTTTTGTCCATGCGCTGCTCCAGAGCAAGACGGCCAGCATTGTCGATACCATGGAAATGGCCGGCATTAAGTTGATGAACAGTATCGGACAACGTTTTACGGGTGGCCGGGATGATAAGAAAGCATAAAGTTAGCCAGAACGAGGCTGAGCTCGATATTACCTCCTTTATGAATCTTATGATTGTATTGGTGCCGGTGTTGCTGCTTAGCCTGGTGTTTACCCAAATCCGGGTGCTGAATATTCAGCTACCGGCGCAAACTGAGCAGCTGATGCAACAAGAGCAGGACAATCCGCAAATCCTGGAATTAGAGCTGCAGGCCCAGAAGTTGCGGTTAAATTATCCGGCGGGTCAGTTGCTGCGCGAGTTTGCGCATAATGAGCAGGGCCAGCCTGACTTTGCTGCGTTATCGGCATTTTTGCAGGATCTAAAGCTAACCTGGCAACAGCAGCAAATTGATAAGCGCGATATCAGTATACTTGCGCCGGAAACGCTGGATTACCAGACACTGGTCAGCGCGATGGACACAGTACGATCGTTTAAAACGGTGGTGGCAGCGTCCGTGGTTGATGCGGAATTGTTTCCGTTAATTTCGCTGGGCCAGTTGCCGGCGGAACACAGCGGGGGGAGCGAATGAAGCAGTCATTTCGCGCTAAGCGGATGTTAAAACAAAATAACCGTCTGGCACAAAGCTCTAAGTTAAACCTGGTGGCGCTGATGGATATTTTTACCATCCTGGTCTTTTTCCTGATGGTAAATCAATCTGATGTGGTAGTGCTGCCAAGTAATAAAGACATGAGCCTGCCGCAATCGATATCAGAGCAACTGCCACAGGAGCAAGTACTGTTAACCGTAACGGCCAATGGCATTTTAGTGCAGGGTAAACCGGTCTGGCGTGGCGACTGGCAACAGGCACCCGAGGCGTGGCAAGCGCCGTTAACGGCAGCGGTGACTGAGGAATTGCAGTATCTTGCCAGCCGGGCAGCGCCGCTTGCGAAAGAGCAACAGGCGATTGGTCGTCCAGTTACCATTCTGGCAGATGCGTCAACCTCTTATGCCGTGTTACGCCGCTTAATGGCAATTTGTGCCGCCACCGAGTATCGGGATGTCTCACTGGCGGTAGAGCAACGCAGCAGTGCGTTGGAGGCGACCCCATGAGTACGCTAACCTGGCATGCTGGCGCTGGCTGGCAAAATGAAGATCAGTTTTTCAGCAAGGTGGTGCTGGCCGGCCTGGTAGTGTTGGTGCTGTTGTCGATAGCCGTACCGCTGTATCACGTGCCCGAGCGCAGCCGGGCGCAACTGGAGCAATTACCGCCCCAGCTGGCACGGGTAAGGTTAGAAGAGCGGGAAATTATTCCACCAGAGCCGATTGAGCTGCCAGAGCCAGATCCGGAACCGCTGCCAGAGCCGGAGCCTGAACCTGAGCAACAGGTAGTAGAGGCCAGCCAGGTGACCCAGGAACAGGCCCGCAGTCAGGCACAGCAAGCCGGCTTGCTGGCCATGCAGGACGATCTGGCTGCGCTGCGTCAGACCTTTACGGTTAATCAGCAGGCACCACAGTTACAGCGGGAAGGGCAGCAAAATACCGCGACACCGGAACCAGATTTAATTGCCAACCCACAACTTGCTAAAACAGCTGCCAAAGCGGCGGCGGCAGTCAGTTCTGATGTAGCCCGTGCGGATTTAACCCGCGCCCAGAACACGACGCTTGCTGATGCTGAGCTTCGCGGCCTGGCCTCTGCCGCACCTGCCTCAGGTAACACAGGCAGCGGCAGCGCGAATGATCCTGCCAGTCAGGGCGGACGCTCGGAAGCCAGTATTCGCCAAACACTGGAAGCGAACAAAAGCAGTTTATATACCCTGTACAACCGTGCCTTACGCGCCAATCCACTGCTTAAAGGTAAGGTAGTGTTTGAGCTGATAATTAATCCGGATGGCAGCTTGCAGCAGGTGAAAATTGTTGAAAGTGAACTCAATGATGAGCGCCTTGAGCGGCAGTTACAGCTGCGCTTACAGGCCGTAAATTTCGGTGCAGCGGATGTCTCGCCGACCCGTTCGAAATGGACAATCGCGTTTTTACCCGGCTAGCCGGGCAGGAGAGAAATATGCAAAGCTTTATTAAGCCACTGGCCCCGGGCCTGCTGGTTACTGCACTTGCCATGGTGTTTAGTGGTGCATTGTCTGCCGGGCCATTGGAACAAGCCAAGCGGTTGCATGATCGGTTGGCGGGTGTGCCCGCTGATGCCGTTACGTTGCAGCAAATGACGGATTTGATTGCACAGGGCGATGCCGATGGTGCGGCAGAGCTGGCCATGCAGCATCCCGATTTTTATCGCACCACGTTAAAATTGTTTGCCACCCCCGCCACTAACCGTGATTTAGATATATTTGAACCACTAAATGATTACAGCGCCACCATTATTGGCCTGGTGCGGGACAACGCTGACTTTCGGCAGATATTACAAACCGACGTGTTATATGTTGGCGCCGACAGTTTAGGTTTGCCGCCCTATGCGCCGGATAACAACGCCCATTATCAGGCGCTGGATCAACAGGGAATTGATTTGCAACAACACCTGGAGCCCCGCGCTCAAAGTACGTTACTTGGTATCCCGGCACAAGCCAGTGCCGGAGTCATGACCAGCCGCGCTGGCGCCAAAGCGTTTTTCTACCTGGGTACTAACCGGGCCATGTTGCGCTTTACCCTGATGAGCCAGCTGTGTACTGATCTGGAACCGTTAAAAGATACCAGTACGGCGGCCGATAGGATCCGCCAGGATGTCAGTCGAAGCCCGGGTGGTGACAGCCGGATTTTTCATAATCGCTGCATCGGCTGTCATGCGGGAATGGACCCGTTGGCGCAGGCGTTTGCCTATTATGATTATCAGTTTACCGACGAGAACGGTGACAATGGCCGGCTGTTTTATCAGCAAGAGGGTACCAATAACAGCCAGACCGGTAGCCGGGTTCAACCCAAATATCATATCAATGCCGGTAATTTCCCGTTTGGTTATAAAACCGAAGACGATCGCTGGCAAAATTATTGGCGGGCAGGGCGCAACCAGTCGCTGGGCTGGGACAACAGTTTGCCCGGTGAGGGCAATGGCGCGAAAAGTTTAGGCCAGGAACTGGCGCATTCGGTTGCTTTTGCACAGTGTCAGGTTAAGAAAGCCTTCGAAACCACCTGCCTGCGTCCGCCGGAATCGCTGGCCGATGTTAATCTTATTCAGCAAACCAGCGAGCGCTTCAGCCAGACCGGTTATAACTTAAAACAAGTGTTCACCGACACTGCCACTTACTGTATGGGAGAGTGACCATGAGAACTTCGCTGCTGGTTTTGCTAAGTATCTTGTTAATAGGTTGCGGTGGTGCTGAGGTTGAGCAAAATCCGCCACCGCCGGTGCAGGACAATACCAACAACTATAGTGGCCCTGCGCCACAAACCGCTGATGTGCAGGAATTTAAAATAAATCTCTGGGACAACCTGGTGGCCGACAATCGCTGCGGCAGTTGTCACCAGCAAGGCAATACCTCGCCGTTTTTTGTGCGCCGGGACGACATTAATCTGGCATACAATGCGGCATCACCGCTGGTCAATTTAGCCGATCCGGCGCAGTCGTTGATGGTGCAAAAAGTTGCAGGCGGCCACAATTGCTGGTTAAGCAGTAACACGGCGTGTGCCGACACTATTACCCAGTGGTTACGGAACTGGGGTAATACTGCCGGTGCAGAGCAAGCTGCGGTGACACTGGTGGCACCGGTGATCCGCGACCCGGGCGCCAGTAAGGCGCTACCTGAAAGCCCGGCGTTATTTGCCGCTGAGGTGTATCCGCTGGTTCGCCAGTATTGCGTTAATTGTCATGCCCCCGATGCGTCGGTGGCGCAGGCGCCGTTTTTCGCTGCCAGCGATGTTGATGTTGCGTATCAGGCCAGCCGCAATTTAATGAATCTGGACCGCCCTGAGTTATCACGTCTGGTCGCCCGTTTGGGTGGCGAGTTCCATAACTGCTGGTCAGATTGTGCCAGCGATGCTGCGGTAATGCTGGCGGCGGTAACGGCCATTAGTGATGCGGTGCCCGTTACAGAGCTGGATCCACAACTGGTGCCGTCTAAAGCTTTACGCTTAGACGATGGCGTCGTTGCCTCCAGTGGTGGTCGCTACGAGAGTAATCAGATTGCCTTTTATCAGTTTAAAGAAGGCCAGGGCAGTCAGGCGTTTGACACCTCTGGGGTCGAGCCGGCTGCAAACCTTAACATACAGGGCGATTTTGCCTGGTTAACCGGATGGGGGCTGCAGATTAACAGTGGCCGGGCGCAGGCGAGCACCCAGAGCAGTGCCAAGCTTGCTACGTTAATTGGCGCCACCGGCGAGATGACAGTAGAAGCCTGGGTTATACCGGCTAATGTGGTGCAAGAGGGGCCAGCCGCCATTATCAGTTATGCCGGCAGCGCCATCAGTCGTAACTTTACCCTGGGCCAGAGCCAGTATAATTACGATTTTTTACTGCGCAGCGCCAGTAGTAATTTTGCCGGTATGCCGGCACTAAGTACCGCCGATGCAGATGAATTACTGCAAGCCAGTTTACAACATGTGGTGTTAACGCAGGACCCGGTAAATGGCCAGCGTATTTATGTAAACGGTGAAGACAGTGGGGTTCAAAGCGAAGGCGCCGCCATTAGTAACTGGGATGACAGTTTTGCTTTAATGCTGGGCAATGAAGCAGATGGCAGCCGGCAATGGCAAGGCAGTATTCGGTTACTGGCCATTCACAACCGGGCGCTGACACCGGAGCAAATTGCCCAGAATTTTAGCATTGGGGTGGGACAGAAGTTCTATCTGCCGTTTGCTATTGGCCATTTAATCGATTTACCACAGACTTATATCGTGTTTGAGGTGGCGCAGTTTGATAATTATTCCTCCCTGTTCAGCCAGCCATATCTGATTAACCTGGATGGCGCCGCGTTGCCTGCCGATTTATTAATCAGCGATATGGGCCTGGCGATTAATGGCCGGGAAGTGACATCAGGCCAGGCCTGGATCCGACAACAGTTTAACTTTGCCAGTGGTACCAGCCTGACTGAGCCGGTGGTAATGTCTGAGCTGGGGACCATTATTGCCAGCGAAGCGGGGGCGGCCAGCGATGAGTTTTTCCTGTCGTTTGGTCAGATAGGTAGCTTTAATAACGTGCGCCCCCAGCCGCAATTTGCACTGCAGCAAATCAGCCAGGCGAACACTGACAGCAGTGAGCTCGGTATCCGGCCTTTTGCGGCTATTCATGCCAGTATGAGCCAGTTGACCGGCATCTCTATGGCGACACCGGCGGTAGCGAATACCTATCAGACCATCACCCGCCAGTTGCCAGCGCTTAGCAATATGGAAACCTTTATTTCAGCCCAGCAAATGGCGATTACCCAACTGGGTATCGCCTATTGTAATGCAGCAATTAATAATACCGTGCTGCGAAGCGAGTGGTTTCCGGCAGTTAACTTCAATGCCAGCCCGAGTGAGGCGCTTAGCCCGGCGAATCGCGATGGATTGATTAGTCCGCTATTAAGCCGGTTTGCGCCATTGCAGCCGGCATCGGCCCTCTCTGATGCCGATGGCCGGGCAGAGCTGAATAATCTTATTGACCGGTTAAGCCAGTGCAACGGTACTTGCGATAGCCAGCGTACTCAAACAATTGCCAAAGCCGCCTGCACTGCAGTGCTGGCCAGCGCCCAGATGCTGGTTTACTAATGCTGGTAAACCAAGGAGCTTACTGATGAAACTGAAAAAAGCCTTACACCCGGATGCGCCCTTATTACACGCGTGCCACAGCCGGCCGGTAACCCGGCGCGATTTTATTGCCTGTGGCCTAAGTGTGGGTGCGGGTATTCTGACTACCGGTTCGGTATTTAGCTTGTTTGCCAACCCAACCAAGGCCTTCGCTGATTTATCTCCCGATCTGGAGCTGTTAAAAAATCAGTGCGGTATTAACGTTGAAGGTGCGGGTAAAATACCTTTTATCTGCTTCGATTTGGCCGGTGGCGCTAATATTGCCGGCTCTAATATCCTGATCGGCGGGGCAGGTGGTCAGCTCGATTTCCTGTCTACCCAGGGCTACAGTAAGCTGGGGTTACCCGCCGATATGGTGCCCACCGCCGTTAATGCAGCCAACCCCGCCGGTGGTTTTGTCAACGATCAGTTGGGCCTGGCGTTTCATAGCGACTCACAAATGCTGGCTGGTATATTAGAACGGACCAGTATGGCGACTCAATCGATGACCAATGGCGCAGTAATGCCGTCCCGCTCTGAAAATGACACGGGTAACAATCCGCATAATCCGATGTTTGCCATTGCCAAAGCGGGAGCCAATGGCTCGCTAATGCCGCTGATTGGTTCTCGTAACTCAGACTCGGGTGCGAACTCGATGGCGCCGGCCGAGTTTTATAATCCGGAGTGGCGGCCAACCAAAATTGACCGGCCCAGTGATGTCACCGGTCTGGTCGATGTCGGCGATTTATTCGGCTTGCTGGATCAAAATGATGCCGTCGCGGTCATGGAGTCTATTCAGCGCTTAAGCGACAAGAAGCTGGCAAGAGTAAACACCGGTGTCACCCGCGATGAAGTAATTAAAGAGCTGGTCAGCTGCGGCTATGTCAAAAGCGCCGATCTGGCCGATCGGTTTGGTAATCCGGCCACGCTGGACCCGGCAGCAGACCCGGATATCGTTGGCGATGGTGGTATTTTCAGCAGTGCCGAATTTAACAGCGATGCCGAATTCCGTAAAACGGCCTCAGTGATGAAACTGGTGGTTAACGGCTTTGCCGGAGCCGGTACCGTGACCATTGGCGGCTATGATTATCATACCGGCGAGCGGGGCACGGGTGAGCTGCGTGATTTAAGGGCCGGGCGCTGCATCGGTGCCTGTCTGGAGTATGCCGCCAGGCGCAACCAGCCGCTGATGATTTATTTATACTCTGATGGCTCGGTAGCCAGTAATGGCCGGATTGATGACAGTGTCAATGGCCGTGGCAAAGGCGAATGGACCGGCGATAATTCGTCAACCGCGGCTTCTGCTATTCTGGTGTACAACCCTAACGGCCGGCCAGCCTTGCTTGGTGGCAGCCCGGCAGAGCAGGCGCGGCATCAGCAGATTGGCTTTATGCGCCCCGATGCGTCGGTAGAGACCGGCTCGTCAATGGCGGCGAATAACGTGAACTTGCTGGTGCAAACAGTCATGCTCAATTATCTGGCGTTACATGGCGAACAGGGCCGGTTAGCCGAGGTAGCACCTTTTCATGGCTTAGGTAATGCCGCCAGCCAGGATCGGTTAACCGCGTTTGCGCCTATCGTCTGAAGAGTTTTGCCAGAGTAGAACCGCGTTAAAAGCGCGGTTGGGGCGGCGGCACGGCAAGCGCATTATCACGTTGCTGATAATGCGCCACAATGGCCGCCAGCTCGCCGTTGCTATGCAGGTTTTGCCAGGCGGTATTAAGCTTGTTTTGCTGTTCTTCTGACAGCGTTTTTCTATTAAAGCCAAAATAAACCGGGCCTTTATGAATGGCCAGCAGCGGTTGATAACGCATCGCTGTGCTGCTGTGTTCACTCTGCCAGTAGCGCAGCACAGAGATGTCCTCCAGCACGGCATTCACTCTGCCGGCATTTAATAAGGCGATTTTGTCGAGATTGTTAGCAATATACACCAGCTGTCGTTTTAAACCGGGCTGGCGTTGCAATCTGGCAAACGCTTCACCGTAGTATGCCCCTTCCAGCATCGCGATAGCGGTAAGGTCTACTTCTTCGGTCAGTTGTTCAATGTTGGTTAATGCCGGAATAGCCTCAGGATCGGCCACCAGATAAATTTGTTCCAGATGGTGTGGCCCGATAAAGGCAAAATGCTGTTGTCGCTGCACGCTGTAGGTCAGGTGGCTGACCAGGTCCAGCTCACCTTTATCAATCATGCGCATGGCTCTTAACCACGGGCTTTCCACCAGAATAATGGTGCAGTCAATTTCGCGGGCAAGCCGCTCTGCCAACTCAACACTGAGGCCGCTCCAGCCCGTGTCAGTTTTGATAATATGCGGTGGAAAATGGGTTTCCACCCCCAGGCGCAATGTGCACGCGAAAACCCGGGCCTGGCCAAGTGCTGTCAGCATACTGATTAAAACAATAATCTGTGTTGCCTTTGTGCGCATCGGGTTTCCAGTTAAATTATTATTATTTAATTACGCCTGCGTCAGATAATTTTGTATAAACTTTACACAGCCAAGCCAGTATAAAGCGCTTTGTCCTAACTGGAAATAGCTAATTTTACTCGTTATTTACTGTGCCAGGCCAGAGGTGAAATACAATTGATGCTCACTGCTGATAAATATCGCTTCAAATTCGCTCTGCTGTTCAATAAAGGGCATACCCCGTTCCAATCCCATCACAAACAAGGTGGTCGACATGGCATCGGTGCGGGTGCTATCTGGCCCCAATACGGTTACGCTCATCAGGCCGGAAGGGCTCTGGCCACTTTTAGGGTCGAGTATATGATGGTAGCGCACGCCGTCTTCAATAAAGAAGCGCTCATAATCGCCGGAGGTGCTGATGGCGCTATCGCTCAGGGGCAGCTGTGCCACGATCCCTTCATCTTTTCTGGGGTGTTTTATTGCCACCAGCCAGGGCCGGCCACGTTTATCACCCAGCAGGCGGGTATCACCGCCGGCAGTAACCAGTGCATGTTTAACTCCGGCGCTGGCCAGAACGCCAATGGCTTGCTCAACTGCATAGCCTTTGGCGATACCGCCTAAATCAATTTTTACCCCTGTTTTAGCAAACTGTACCTGATTATCTGGCAGCAGTTTTATCAGCCGGTAGTTAATAAGTGGGCGCTGGCTGTCAAGCTGCTCGGTGCTGGGCTTAATTTTTTGCCGGTAATCATAACTAAAGCCCACTGAGGCAAAGCTGATATCAAAAGCGCCATCACTAAGCACAGCTAATTGCTCTGCCTGTTGCAATAAGCGATAAAATTCAGCACTGACGGTAACCTTGCCGCTGGCGGCTTCCCGATTAAGCAAACTCAGTTCACTGCTTGCAATGTAGGGGCTCATCAGCTGGTTAATCCGCTCAAACTCGTTTTGCACCGCAATAAGCAAATCTTTACCCAGCTTGTCGTCTTCTGACCACAATTCAACATACGCCTGGGTGCCCATGGTCTGAAACGGCAGCCGGTGCCACTCTGCCCAGGCAGGAGCTGTCATAGCGGTTATCAGCAGCACGACAATAAGGTTAACGCTAAGAGCAAGGCGGTTTAGGGTCACAACAGTACCGACGCAAGTATCTAATAGCAACATTGTTGCAGAGGCCAGCGTTTTACTCAATGCTGGTGAGTTAATTGGCTTTTCGCTAATACCTACGCCAAATGTGGCTAACGCTTAAAATTCAAGACCTGAGGCCGTATCTTAATACCTGTGTGTCCCGTAGCTGCATGCTATTGAAGCGGTTTTTGAAGTTCTGTTTCCAACCAAGCTAGCAGCATGTCACCATCTTTGTCGATTCGGATCGGCATCATTAACTCTTTAGGATGATATCGGACCCCCGCATACACAGAGATACTGTTTGCAACAATTGCCACTGCCTTGCAACCTGCATGCTGCAGTTTGACATAACTTGACATCATCTCTGTTATGGCATTCTCGGCAATTCCGGCAGATTTATCGGGCTTTTGAAAAAGTACCCATTCATCCAGGTAAGATACCAGTGCCAGAATATCATCAGTAAGTTTTCTGACACCTTCGATGTTAAACCCTTGAGAGTAATTGCAGTGAATAATCTGACCATCAACAGACAAGGAATAATTGCCATGTGGGGCGCCTCTATGCATTACTTTAGGACCGTCCATCAAAAAGATTTTGCAACAACTTGTTTACCCATGATACCGCCTGATTGAAATAACACAACGTTATTTAGGGTTAGAAACGTGGAATTATCCACCGACGTAACGGCTTGAATATAAGTTCTGAGCCAAATGTCGGGCGCAGGCATGAAAAGAATTACCGTTGTTGTCTGCAATGTCAACAAGAGTGTAATACAACACTGACAAATATTACCTTATATTTAGCCATCTAAACGTATAGAAGTTGACATTGCCAGTGGTTTTACGCAACATAGCTACTATGTCAGTTAACCGGGTGTGGCTATGCCTATTAAAGTAATCGATCAGTTGCCGGCGGTAGAAGCGCTGTCGGCAGAAAATGTGTTTGTAATGACCGAGAGCCGGGCGCAGTCGCAGGATATCCGGCCGCTGAAAATTGCCATTTTAAACCTGATGCCGAATAAAATAGCCACCGAGGTGCAACTGCTACGTTTACTGGCCAACAGCCCGCTGCAGGTCGATGTGGATTTACTGCGAATTGATGATCATGTGAGTAAAAACACCCCGCCGAGCCATTTAAACTGCTTTTACCGTTATTTCTCTGAAGTGCAGCAGCAAAAATACGATGGTTTAATTATTACCGGGGCGCCGCTCGGCTTAGTTGATTATGAAGACGTTACCTACTGGGCGCAGTTTGGCGATATTCTGCGCTGGGCCGATAGCAATGTTACCTCAACGCTGTTTTTGTGCTGGGCAGCGCATGCCGCGCTGTATCAACACTATGGCTTGCAGCGGGAAATTCGCGGTGAAAAGTTATCGGGCGTGTACTGGCAACAGGTAAGCCAGCCGCTTTGCCCGCTGGTGCGCGGTTTTGATGACGAGTTTTTAGTGCCGCACTCGCGCTATGCGCAGGTGCCGGAACAAAAGTACCAGCAGCACGAAGATTTACATATATTGGCTGAGGCCGATGTAACCGGCGCCTACCTATTGCAGAACAGTAGTGGTAGCCGGGTGTTTGTTACCGGCCACCCGGAGTATGATTTAACCACGTTAGACGAAGAGTACCAGCGTGATTTAGCTGCCGCCGCTACAGCTACCGCTACCGCCGCGCCAAAACTGCCAGAAAACTATTACCGGCATAACGACCCGACGCAGGGGCCGCAAAAACTGTGGCAAAGCCATGCCTTTTTACTGTTCAGCAACTGGCTGAACTATTATGTTTATCAGGCCACGCCGTTTGAACTAAGCCAGATTGGCCACAGCGCTTAAGCCGCTTTACGTTTTAACGACTTGAAATAACAAAGAGCATTTTATGACCGCAAGACTAACGCCAGAGCAGTTTCGTCAGTTACTTTCACAGCGCATTTTTATTCTCGATGGCGCCATGGGCACGATGATCCAGCAGCATCGGTTAGAAGAAGCCGATTATCGTGGCCGCGAATTTGCCAACTGGCCCAGTGATGTGAAAGGCAATAACGATTTACTGGTGTTAAGCCAGCCTGATTTAATTGCTGATATTCATCGCCAGTACTTGCTGGCCGGTGCCGATATTGTTGAAACCAATACTTTTAATGCCACCACCATTGCCATGGCGGACTATCAGATGGAAGGCCTGTCGGCGCGCATTAACCGCGAGGCGGCGGCACTGGCCCGTAAAGTGTGCGATGAAATAACGGCGCTTGAGCCGCATAAACCGCGCTTGGTTGCCGGCGTTCTGGGCCCCACTAACCGCACTGCATCAATATCACCGGATGTAAACGATCCGGGGTTTCGCAATGTCAGCTTTGATGAGTTAGTAAATGCTTACACGGAATCAACCCACGCCTTAATAGCAGGCGGTGCCGACATTATTATGCTGGAAACTATTTTTGATACGTTAAACGCCAAGGCAGCGGCGTTTGCGGTGTTAAAAGTATTTGATGAAGTGGGTTATAAACTGCCGGTAATGATTTCCGGCACCATTACCGACGCCTCGGGCCGCACTTTGTCGGGCCAGACCACGGAAGCGTTTTATCATAGCCTGGCTCATGTCGAGCCGGTGTGTTTTGGCCTTAACTGCGCGCTGGGCCCCGATTTACTGCGCCCTTACGTTGAAACCCTGTCTGGGGTGTCAGAAGCCTATGTGTCGGTACACCCAAATGCCGGTTTACCCAACGAATTTGGCGAGTACGATTTAGGCGCCGAAGAAATGGCAGCAGAAATTGCCGATTGGGCACAGCAGGGCTTTTTAAATATTGTTGGCGGCTGCTGTGGCACCACGCCAGAGCATATAAAAGCCATTGCTGATGCCGTAAAAGATGCCCCGGCAAGGCGCCCTAAACCTGCCAGTCATAGTTTTAACTTGGCCGGCCTTGAAGCCTTTTCTCTGGAGTGGTAATGCGACAACAGGCCCGATTTATTAATGTTGGCGAGCGGACAAACGTTACTGGCTCGGCAAAATTTAAAAAACTGATTTTAAACGGCGATTATGAAGCGGCGCTCGATGTGGCGCGCCAGCAAGTGGAAAACGGCGCGCAGATTATCGATATCAACATGGATGAGGCGATGCTCGACAGCAAAGCCGCCATGGTGCGCTATTTGCAGCTGCTGGCTTCTGAGCCCGACATTTCGCGGGTACCGATTATGGTCGACTCGTCGAAGTGGGAGGTGATTGAAGCGGCGCTAAAATGCATTCAGGGAAAAGCCGTAGTTAATTCTATTTCGCTAAAAGAAGGCGAGGCGCCGTTTTTACAGCAGGCCACCTTACTGCGTCGCTACGGCGCGGCCGTGGTCGTGATGGCGTTTGACGAGAAAGGCCAGGCCGATACCAAAGTGCGCAAAGTCGAAATTTGTCAGCGCGCTTATAAAATCCTCACCGGGCAGATTGGTTTTCCGCCAGAGGACATTATTTTTGACCCGAATATTTTCGCGGTGGCCACCGGCATAGAAGAGCACAACAACTACGCGGTGGATTTTATTGAAGCCACCCGCGAGATAAAGCAGCTATGCCCACATGCGAAAATTTCCGGCGGCGTCTCTAACGTGTCGTTCTCATTTCGGGGCAATGATGCAGTACGCGAAGCCATTCACTCGGTATTTTTATACCACGCGGTTGCCGCGGGCATGGACATGGGCATTGTTAATGCCGGTCAGCTTACTGTATATGACGATATCCCGCCGCTTCTAAAAGAGCGGGTAGAGGACGTTATTCTTAACCGGCGGGATGATGCCACTGAGCGCCTGCTGGAAATTGCTGCCGAGTTTAAGGGCGATGGCAGTGTGGCTGAAAAAATGGATGATGCCTGGCGCAGCCTGCCGGTGAATAAGCGGCTGGAACATGCGTTAGTAAAAGGCATCACCGATTTTATTGAAAGTGATACCGAAGAAGCGCGAAAGCAGGCCGAAAAACCGCTGCACGTGATTGAAGGGCCGTTAATGGACGGCATGAACGTCGTTGGCGATTTATTCGGTGAAGGTAAAATGTTTTTGCCTCAGGTGGTGAAATCGGCCCGGGTGATGAAAAAAGCGGTGGCGTACTTGCAGCCGTATATCGAGCTGGAAAAAGAAGGCGGCCGGGCGCAAGGCAAGGTGCTGCTGGCAACGGTGAAAGGCGATGTGCACGATATCGGCAAAAATATCGTTGGCGTGGTGCTGCAGTGCAATAATTTTGAAGTCATTGACCTGGGCGTTATGGTGCCCTGCGCTGAGCTGCTCAGGGTAGCGAAAGAGCGCGAGGTTGATGTAATAGGCTTATCGGGCCTTATCACGCCTTCCTTAGATGAGATGGTGCATGTCGCCAAGGAAATGACCCGCTTAGGCTTTACCCAGCCGCTGCTCATTGGCGGTGCCACCACCTCTAAAGCGCATACTGCGGTAAAAATTGAGCCCAATTACGCCAATGGCGTGGTGTATGTGCCTAATGCCTCGCGCAGTGTGTCGGTGGTGCAGTCATTAATTAGCCCGGACAGCAAAGCGGGCTATTTAAGCCGGGTTAAAAGCGAATATGTGGTGGCGCGCGAGCAGCATGCCCGTAGCCGGCCAGGTGAAAAACTGCTTAGCTTAAATGAAGCTAAAGCCAATAAGTTTACGCTAGATTTAAGCAAAGTAGCGCCTGCCCCGAAACAGCCTGGTGTGCATGTATGGCAGGATGTTGATTTAAACCTGCTGCGCGATTACATCGACTGGACGCCGTTTTTCTTAACCTGGCAGCTCTCCGGTAAATACCCAGCCATTTTAAACCATGCCGAAGTGGGCATGGAAGCGCGCCGGGTGTTTAAAGACGCCAATGCCATACTCGACACCATGATTAACGACGGCCACGTTAAAAGCAAAGCGGTGTTTGGTTTGTTCCCGGCTAACAGCGACGGCGACGATATTATCGTGTACACCGACGAGACCCGAAGCACAGAAAAAGCCCGTTTGTATAACCTGCGCCAGCAGTTACAGCTAAGAAACAACGCGCCCAATTGCAGCCTGGCAGATTTTATTGCGCCGACAGGCAGTGGTGTCAACGATTATATTGGCGGCTTTGCGGTCAGCACCGGCTTTGGTGCTGATGAATTTGCCGCCAAATTTGCCGCCGAGCATGATGACTACAACAGCATTATGGTTAAAGCGCTGGCCGATCGCTTAGCAGAAGCTTTAGCTGAATACCTGCATTTAAAAGTGCGGCGCGAATACTGGGGCTACGCGGCTAGCGAGGATTTGAATAACGAGCAACTTATTCGCGAGTTGTACCAGGGCATTCGGCCCGCGCCGGGCTATCCGGCCTGTCCGGAGCATACCGAAAAAGGCACCTTGTGGCAGCTGCTGGATGTCGAAGCGCAAACCGGCATTGTGCTTACCGAAAGCTACGCTATGTGGCCAGGTGCTGCGGTAAGCGGTTGGTATTTTGGCCACCCCGACAGCAAGTATTTTGCCGTAAGCAAAATAGGGGATGACCAGCTGCAGGCGTATGCCGCCAAAAAAGGCTGGAGCACCGAGCAGGCGCAAAGCTGGCTGGCCCCGAATCTTCGCTGAGCCGGCCGCTTCAGGTGTGTAATACCTGCTTTATTTTTGCTGAGAGCGCTGAGAGCTCAACAGGTTTGGTCAGGATATCGATAAAGCCGCTGCTGAGGATCCGGTCGGTCAGCTCGCGGTTATGATGCGCCGTAAGTGCCAGCACCGGTACCTGATCCAGCGCAGAGCGCTGGCGCACGGCTTGCAAAGTGGCAAAGCCATCCATCTCTGGCATTTCGATATCCAGTAAAATAAGTGCGGCGCTATGCTGTTGCAGCCAGCTCAGGGCTTGCTGTCCACCGCTTGCAACGTGCACCTGATAACCAATTTTTTCCAGCATCAGTTTTAGCAGATTCTGATTAAAATAATTGTCATCAATCACCAATATTCGTTGGGTATCGCCGGTATCCGGTATACTGTCATGCTCGCTCTGACTGACATCTTCACTGTGACTCACGTTTTCACGTTGACTGATATTTTCAATATGACCAACAGGTGCGCCGACCTGGGTATTCATTGCTTCGACATGCCCGGTTTTGCTGGCGACAGCAGGCAAAGTCAGGCTAAAGCTGAAGGTGCTGCCAACGCCAGGCTCACTTTCCAGCTTTAGCTCAGAATCCATTAATTGCAGCAGTCTTTGACAAATAGCCAGGCCAAGGCCAGTGCCACCATATTTGCGGCTTACCGAGTTATCGGCTTGCTGAAATGCCTGAAATAACTGGCTTTGCTCGTTCTCGCTAATGCCAATGCCACTATCGGTTAACGCAAAATGCAATTGATCATGATTTAGCGCAGTGATACGTAACTGGATTTGGCCCTTGTCGGTGAACTTAACAGCATTGCTTAACAGGTTCATTAATATCTGGCTTAACCGCAGCGGATCGCCACGGCGGCTATCTGCAATAGTGGCTGGCAGGCTGCGTTGGTACTGCAGGCCCTTGCTGGTTATCTGATTGCTGAACAGATCTTCCACCTGAGTGAGCGTCGCGCGCAGAGAAAAATCGGTTTGCTCTACCACCAGCTTGCCCGCCTCAATTTTTGAGAAGTCCAGAATGTCATTAATAATGCTGAGCAGAATTTTGCCCGCGGCACGAATTCTCAGCAGATATTGTTGTTTGTGTTCTACCGCCGTCGTTGCTTCGGCCAGTTCAGCAAAACCCAGCACGGCATTTAGTGGTGTGCGCAGCTCATGGCTCATATTCGCCAGAAACTGGGTCTTAGCCCTGGTGGCGCTTTCTGCCGTTTCCCGCGCCTGTTGCAGCTGCTGCATGGTCTGCTCCAGGTGTTCGGTGCGCAGTGCCACTTGCTTGCTCAGGCGTTGTTGTTCAGTAATAGCGCTGTGCATGCGCCATCTGTGCAGCAAATACAGTAGCGTGATACTAAGCAGCAGATAAGCGAGCAGCATGCTCCAGTGCCAGTACCAGGGGCTGGCTATCTGAAAATGCAGACTATCCGCTGTACTAATCTGGCCCGTCACATTTCTGGCTCTGAGCTGAAACTCATAGCGGCCACTTTGCAGGTTGGTGTATTCACGATAATGCTCCTGGCGCCAACTGGACCATTCTTTATCATGGCCCAGCAGACGTACCTGCAATTGATCGGGCTGTAACGGATTATAGTTGGGGCTGCTGAACTGAAATCGTAAATTCCGTTGCTCGCTACTCAGGGCAATAGTGTCGGGTAATGCTCCGCCACTATAAATAAGCTGTTGCTGGTCGACCAACACTTTACGCAGCAGCGGAGGTTTGGGCTGATGTTGTTGATACTGATCATCGGCAAAGCGGAAAATACCCTCGGCACCGCCAAACCAAATTAGTGGCCATTCCACCAGAATGGTATCCAGCGGGATGTCGGATAAGGGCTGTAAAGCATTATCATGCCATTGATAGCTGCCGTTATCGTCGGGTATGGCGACCCCTGCTGAGCGGGTGCCGTTCAAATTGTCCCAGAGCAACATCCAGATCCTGCCGTTTGCATCGGCAACGGGGTTTCGAACCCAGGGTTGCTTATCGTTGAATAAGCCCTTAAAAGCGGCAGCCAGTTCAAATTGTTGCTGCGCCGCATCATAACGTTGCATGCCACTTACCGAGGCGATGAAAAGCTGATCATCTAAAACGTGCACAGAATTTCTGTTCAGACTGGGCAAGCCCTGATCTTTGGTAAAGCGGGTGATAGCCAGCGGTACAGAATCACCGCCTTGCCAGGATGCGGGCAAGAGTAACCGATAGACACCATGGGCCAGGGTGCCCAGCCACAGCTCACCATTTGCCATTTCAACGATGCTGTTCAGGTTTCCTGCTACGCCTGGTACCCGGCCTTCGTCAAGCCATTGGCCGTCAACGAAACGCATGGTGGCCAGGCCATCCTGCAGCCCGACATAAACCCGACTGGGATCACGCTCGGAGACCTGTAAAATTTTACTGGCCTGAGGCGAGGGCCTGATTAAGGTAAGTTGCTCTTGAGCTAACTGATAAACACCGTCATTGTTAGCAATAAGCAGACGCTGGCGAAACTCGGTAAAGCCCCAGGTTTGCTTTTGCAGCGGCGCTAACTGCACAAATTCGCCACTGCCATCCTGGCGGCGCTGCAATCGGAACAACCCCAGGCTGATGCCGGCATAAAGATGTTGCTGATAGCGGGTGAGTGCCAGCACATTGCCTGCCAGGCCGCTGGCACCGCGATGGGCGGTGATTGCAGAATGTAATGCAATCCTGGACAGGCCATGATCAAGACCGAGCCAGAGCCCACCCTGATGATCCTGGTATAAGGCTCTGACATTCTGATCTAGCAAACCGGCATTGCGATTGTAGTGGCCAACCAGTTCTCCCTGCCTGTTCAGGATGTAAACCCCGTTTTGCACGGTACCAAGGGCAATGTCGCCGTTGTTCAGGGTCAGGCCTGAATAAAGTACCGCCTGCTTTAACTGCTGATCATAAGCCGTTGGCAGCCGCGCAACCCCTTTGTCATTCAGTAAATACAAACCTGTTTCCCGGCTTCCTGCCAGCAAGGTGTCGTCAGAGTATGCTTCAAGTACAAAAAGACTTTCATGGGCAAAATGCTCGCCGCCCGGCACTAGCTGGAAGTTACCCTGCTGCAATACCAGCAAGCCAGTACCTTCTTCTCTGATGTAAAGGCGCTTATTAACCCAGAACGCTTTTAAAAAGCTGCTATTGCTGCGCCAGACCTCAATTTTTTCATTATGTAACCGGAACACATAATCGCGACTGGCAAAATACACGCTGTCGTCGCTGACAAAGGTCTGTCTGACATCCCGGAAATCACGAAAGCTGGCGGGAACTAAATGCAGTAAAGACTGATAGCGGGATTGGCCTTCACTATGGTCGATATAACCAATATCTCCCTTCGCCCCTACATAAACCCGGCCATCGGCAGAGAGGGCGAGCGAGCGGGCCACTGATTTATTGCCGGTTTGCATGATCCGCCAGTTCTGGCCATCATATTCCAGTACGCCGACGTTATTGCCGACATACAGCACCCCACGTTGATCCTGCAGCAGCGCCCAATTTTGGGTGCCCGCATGATAATCTTTTGGTTTCAGGTTATGCAGCATAGGCATGCCGTGCTCAAACGTGGCGGCAAGCGCCGACATTGGCGCCAGCACAACGATAATGAGCAATGTAATCCTGGCCAGTAACCTATAGCTCTGGTCGAGAAACCACCTAAAGTCGGGCACAGTGAACTCCATTTCTTGGCCGCTGCCGTCAGACTGACAAGCGGCCTATCTTAACTGGAGTATTCTTCCGAGCCAAGCATTCAGGCATGACCTAGGTGATCAAATAAGGTCTTTCAGTTTGCAGAAAAGGCGTTATGCTCTTTAAAACATTAAGTAAGGAGTGCGCCTGTGCGATTGAATTGGATCCTGGTCTTGCTGCTACTGGCAACGCAAGGTGTGCTGGCAGCCGCGCCACTTACGGTGCTGGTAGGCCAGCAAAAACCCCCTTATATTAATACCGCGAATATTTCAGGCTATGAGGTGGAATTGCTGGCTGAGGTGGTTAGCAGGATGGGCTATGAGCCAGTTTTTTTATTTGTTCCCAATGCGCGGATTAAACCACTGCTGTTGCAGGGTGAGGGTGATATTGCCAGTTTGCAACCGGTATCCAATGAAGAGGCTGGCCTGTTTTATTCTAACCCGTATATTCGTTACCAGAATATTGCGGTTAGTCTGGCAAAAGATAAATTGGTTATTAGTCACAGCAGTGATCTGGGACGCTATTCGGTACTTGCTTTTCAGAATGCCAGTTTAGTTTTGGGGCCAGACTATACTGATATGGTAAAAATTTCAGCCAATTACCGTGAGACGGTTGATCAGCAAGCGCAACTGACCATGCTTTTATCGCAGCGGGTTCAAGTAGTGGTTATGGACCGCAATATTTACAATTATTATCGGTTGCAGCACGATGATGCCGAAGCGATGGCTATGCATCCGTTATTTAACACCACGGTTTACCGCGCTGCATTTCGGGATGCAAATGTGCAGCGTGCTTTCGACCGGGCGCTGCTCAGTGTAATTCTGGATAGCTGGTATCAGCGCTTACAGCGCAAATACTTTGGTGAGGAAAACCAAAGTCTGCCACATAGCCTGCTATGCACTGACAGTTAAGCACTGTCTGTCAAAGTGCTTTGGTTTTGTCATCCCGCAGCAATTTATCCAGATAACCCATCGCAAAAGCGGATAACACAAACGTAATGTGAATAAACAAATACCATTTTATTTTGTCATTAGGAATGACTTCAGTATTCATAAATACTTTAAGCAAATGAATAGAAGAGATGGCCACAATTGAGGCGGCCACTTTATTTTTCAGGGAGCCTGCGTCCAGTTTACCCAACCAACTTAATTTATCGTCATTGCCTTCTAAATCCAGCCTTGATACGAAGTTCTCGTAACCAGAAAACATCACCATGACCAACAGGCCGCCAACCAGTGCAATATCAATTAACGACAGCACGACCAGAATCAGCTCGACTTCTTTCATACTGAAAATAATAGGAATGATATGGATAATTTCCTGAAAAAACTTTATTGCCAGTGCCATTAACGCCAGGCTAAGCCCCAGATAAATTGGTGCCATAATCCAGCGGGCAGAATAAATAAGATTTTCAACAAACTTTTCCATAGTAACGCCTCAATAGAATGATGTTGCTATTATGCGGCCCGGTCACAGCAAAGCAAGCCCGGTTATCGGCCATTTGCCATATTTCTGCCGCAGATGCTGAAATTAATCGCAGCTCTCTTATTTTAAGCGGTTTTGCAGTATGATAGCGGCCTCTAATGGCAGCACACGCTGTCAGTACCGGCAAGAGGTTACTGTGGAAAAGCCGTTTCAACTGAAACTGATTATCAGAAGGGTTAGCGCTACTGCATCGCTGCAATGGTTGTCTGGCGCCTGGCAGCTGTTTAAAAAGACCCCAGTGCTGTTTATGGCAATGTTTTTACTGACCGCTTGTCTGGGTTTTTTATTGCAGCTGAACCAGCTGACGGCGATAGTCTGGGTATTTCTGAATCCGTTTTTAACGGCTGGGTTCTACAAAGCTATTGTTGGTGTTCAGCACCAGCAACACGTGACGGTTGATTGGGTATTTAAACCGCTGGCTGAACCGGCCTGCCGCTTAATCTTATTAGCTATTGGTGCGCTCAAAGTATTGTTGTTAACGCCTTTAATCAGTTTTCAACAGCAATTGCTATTGCCGATGTCTACTGCAATTGAGAGTCAAAGTACCGCTGATATAACCATTACCTGGCAATTGCTGGTATTGGTGGCGTTGTTTGCTCTGGTGTTTATGTTATTTGCCTATGCGGTCGCCATTGCTTACTTTTTAAAAGAACAACGTATTCTGGCGGTGCTGCAAACCAGCTTTATTGCCTGTTGGCGTAATGTGGCGGCACTGCTGGTTTTTGGTTTGCTGAGCATGGCGCTGGTGCTGTTAACCGTGCCCACATTTTTTATTGGCTTAATCGTGGTTTTACCGCTGTTAAACATTGCCTTCTTTTTGTCTTTTAACGAGGTATTTGCGCTGCAGGTAAAATCATCAGATGACGGCATATTAGAGGTTTAAGCATGGCTGAACTGGCCCAGCTGAAGAAAAACGCCTTAAACTGGCTTAGCCGGCGGGACTACAGCGAAGCCCAGTTGAGTCAGAAGTTGCGCCAGAAAGGCGCGTTGCCAGAACAGTTAAGCGCCGTTATCGAGTGGTGCAAAGCACAGCAGTACCTTGATGAAAGCCGGTTTTTAAGTATGCTGGTACGCAACAGGGCGCGCCAGGGGTATGGGTATAATTACCTGCTGCAGGAATGCCGGGCGCAGAAAATCAGTGTTGAACAACTAAATAGTTGTCTGCATGCGCTGGCTATTGACTGGTGGGCATTAGCCAGTGCTGCTTATCAGAAAAAATATGGCGACAGTCCGATAAGCGATTATAAAGAAAAAACAAAACGAATGGCCTTTTTGCAGCGCCGGGGTTTTAGTGGCGAGCAAATAAAGGCAGTATTTACTGAATTAACAAACCAACCTAACCGGACAGGATAGTTTCATGACGATGACTTCGGCCAAAATCAGACAGGCTTTTTTTGATTATTTTGCCAGTAAACAACATCAGGTAGTTGCCAGCAGTTCGCTTATTCCGGGTAATGATGCCACCTTATTGTTTACTAACGCTGGTATGGTGCAGTTTAAAGATGTGTTTTTAGGGCAGGACCAGCGCAGCTACAGCCGGGCGGTATCTGCCCAGCGTTGTGTCCGCGCAGGCGGCAAGCATAACGATCTGGAAAATGTGGGCTACACAGCCCGCCATCATACTTTTTTTGAAATGTTAGGTAACTTCAGTTTCGGCGATTATTTTAAACGTGAAGCAATCGGCTATGCCTGGCAGTTTTTAACAGAAGTGGTCAAGTTGCCAAAAGAAAAGTTGCTGGTAACGGTGTATGCCTCAGATGATGAAGCTTACGATATCTGGTTAAAAGAAATTGGCGTGCCAGCCGAGCGCATTGTCCGCATTGGCGATAATAAGGGTGCGCCCTATGCTTCTGATAATTTCTGGGCCATGGGTGATACCGGTCCTTGTGGCCCTTGCACCGAAATATTTTATGACCATGGCGAGCATATCTGGGGTGGCCCACCGGGTTCACCGGAAGAAGATGGTGATCGCTTTATTGAAATCTGGAATATCGTGTTTATGCAATTTAACCGCCAGGCTGGTGGTGAAATGCAACCGCTGGCTAAACCCAGTATTGATACCGGTATGGGCCTGGAACGGATTGCTGCGATATTGCAGGGCGTGCACAGTAACTACGAGATAGACACCTTTGCCGCACTAATTAAGGCTGCTGCTGAGATAACGGGTGCCACCGACTTATCGGATAAATCGCTACGGGTAGTAAGCGATCATATTCGTAGTTGTGCGTTTCTGATTATTGATGGCGTGCTGCCGGCCAATGAAGGCCGTGGTTATGTATTGCGCCGGATTATTCGCCGCGCTGTGCGTCATGGCAACACCCTGGGCGCGAAAGGGGCATTTTTCTATAAGTTAGTTGCAGCACTGGTAGCACAAATGGGCGAGGCTTACCCTGAGCTGATTGAGAAGCAAGCCGTTATTGAAAAAGCGCTGCGACTTGAAGAAGAGCAGTTTGGCAAAACACTGGAACGTGGCCTGACGATCCTGGATGATGAGCTGAAGGAATTGACCGGCAGCGTGATCCCGGGTGAGCTGGTGTTTAAATTGTATGATACCTACGGCTTTCCGGTAGATTTAACCAATGATGTTGCAAGGGAGCGTAACCTGACCATTGACCAGCCGGGCTTTGATGCTGCTATGGCAGCACAGCGAAAACGTGCCCAGCAAGCTTCAAATTTTGGTGCGGATTACAATGCAACGTTAAGCTCTGCTCAGCATACGGCGTTTACCGGCTATGATCATGAGTTTGGTGATGCGACCATTGTTGAAATTTTCAGCGAGGGTAAAGCGGTCGACAGTCTGAGTGCAGGTGACAGCGGCTTGGTAGTGCTGGATGAAACGCCGTTTTATGCAGAGTCTGGCGGTCAGATGGGGGATAGCGGAAAATTACTATTGGCCGGCGGTGGTGAGTTTGCGGTAACCGATACCATTAAGTTAGCTAAAGCATTTGCTCATCAGGGACAAGCCAGCGCAAATCTGCGGGTTGGCGATAAAGTTGCCGCCAGAATCGACAGTGACCGGCGCAGCGCGATAAAACAGAATCACTCGGCCACTCACTTGTTGCATGCGGCACTGCGACAAATATTAGGTGAACATGTTACCCAGAAAGGCTCATTGGTGGGGCCAGAACGGTTACGGTTTGATTTCAGTCATTTTGAAGCGGTCAAAGCCGCGGAGTTGCGTGAAATTGAGCTTTTGGTTAACCAGCAAATTCAGCAGAATAACCCGTTGCAAACCCGTTTAATGCCGATTGAGCAAGCCAAAGCGGCAGGCGCCATGGCATTGTTCGGCGAAAAGTATGATGAAGAAGTCCGGGTGTTGTCGATGGGTGAATTTTCTGTCGAACTGTGCGGTGGCACGCATGTCAAACGTACCGGTGATATTGGTTTCTTTAAAATTGTCGCTGAAGCAGGCATTGCTTCCGGCATCCGCCGGATTGAAGCAGTAAGCGGCAACGGCGCGCTGCATTATATTCAGTTGCTGGAGCAGCAGGCTGCGCAAGCGGCGGCATTGGTAAAAGGCGATATGTTAAGCCTTGCCGACAAAGTGCAACAAGCGCTGGAGAAAAGCCGTGGCCTGGAAAAAGACATTGAACAGTTAAAAGCGAAAATGGCCAGCCAGGCTGGCTCGTCACTGGAGCAGCAGGTTAGCCAAATCGCCGGCGTCAATGTGCTGGTCAGTGAGGTTGAGCAGGCCGATCCGAAAAGCTTAAGAGTCATGCTGGACGAGCTGAAAAATAAACTGAGTCCGGCGGTTATTCTGCTGGCAACGGTAAACGATGCTAAAGTTAGTTTAATTGCGGGCGTTAGCAACGAGTTAACCGGCAAAGTGCACGCCGGCCAGATGGTTGCCTGGGCAGCAGAGCAGGTTGGCGGGAAAGGTGGTGGTCGGCCCGATATGGCGCAGGCCGGTGGCACTGACAGCAGTGCTTTACCGACCATGCTGACAAAAGCGCAGCAGTATATCAGTGATAAGCTGAATAGCTGATCGTCGATAACCGATGTTGCGTAAAAAAATACTGAACAGCTGCTGACCGTTTTAATGCTGTTGTATATCGCGAAAAGCTTCCGGCCAGTGCCAAAGTTGCTACAATTTGCAGGTAATGGTCAGAAGCGGTTTATAAATATCATTTGCTGGCTTTTCAGTAGGAGCCAGCTGAGTTACTATACGGCGTTTTATCGAAAACAACGGTGAAGGGTCACTGTAATTGCAAGGAAAAGGAGCAAGCGAATGCTAATTCTTACCCGTCGTGTTGGTGAGACTCTGATGATCGGTGACGAAGTAACGGTTACCGTGTTGGGTGTAAAAGGAAATCAGGTTCGGATTGGTGTTAATGCGCCAAAAGAAGTGTCTGTGCATCGTGAAGAAATTTATATGCGGATCCAGGCAGAAAAAGATACCTCTGGTGGCGGCTTTAACGAAAGCAACTAAAAAATTACCGGCAGGATGCTGGTAACCAAAACAGACTGTTTTAATCAATAGCTGGTAAATATTGAGCGAATTGTTTAAAAGGTCGGCAAACAGACTTTACTGTCCTAAAAATTGTTTGACTTATTTTCCTGAGACATTAATATACACGCCGCAACATAGAGCGGAGAAATGGCCGAGTGGCTGAAGGCGCACCCCTGCTAAGGGTGTATAGGGGAAACTCTATCGAGGGTTCGAATCCCTCTTTCTCCGCCATTTTTATAGAGCGGACGCATAGCTCAGCTGGATAGAGTACTCGGCTACGAACCGAGCGGTCGGAGGTTCGAATCCTCCTGCGTCCACCATCTATAAAACGTAGTTTGAAAAAGTAATACCACCGGATGCATAGCTCAGCTGGATAGAGTACTCGGCTACGAACCGAGCGGTCGGAGGTTCGAATCCTCCTGCGTCCACCATATACGAAGAACCCGCTACGGCTAACGCCTTAGCGGGTTTTTTTATACTCACATTATGCTGCCTGACGCAGGTAGTTGAGAAGCTCCGGAAGGTTCGACCAATTTGCCGGGAGCAAATTGGCACAGCTTCAGCTGGCCCGAAGGGCAGGCGGCAGGATAGCCGCCTGCAATCCTCCTGCGTCCACCATATACGAAGAACCCGCTACGGCTAACGCCTTAGCGGGTTTTTTTATACGTGCCCAATATGGAATTTTCTTTTCATTCAGCCTCTGCTTATCTGCAAAGTGTTATATACTGCTGATTATATAAGGTAACTTCGCTACACGATTACCTATAACACTGCAGCTCAGGTTAACCCGTGAACACTACTGCCACCTTATCAGCATGTCAGACTCATGGTTCGGATCAGAACACAGATCCGCGGCCTGACGAACTGGTATTGTGTCCACATTGTGATGTGCTGCAGTACCTGCCGGCATTGATACCAGGTGAACAAGCCCATTGTTTGCGTTGCCAGCATCAGCTGGACGCCCGCCAACCTAACCCGATTATGCGCCCGGCGTTGTATGCGACATCCGCCTTATTAATGCTATTGCTGGCCAATCTGTTTCCCTTTGTCAGTATGGCGCTGGCTGGCACTCGCAGTGAAATTCATTTCTTTGATACCTCGGCGGTGCTGTTTACCGAGTATCAACAAATATTGTCCATTCTGGTTTGGCTGTTTATTCAGGCGGTTCCGGCATTTTGTATGCTGGCTATTATTTATCTGAAACTGGGTATGCGTTATCAACTGCCAGCGCGTATCTGGGTAGCCAGGGTGCTGTTTATGCTGAAGCCCTGGAGCATGGTCGATATTTTTCTGATGGGCTTGTTAATCAGCTTCGTTAAGCTGGTGGCTACTGCAGAAATTTCGCTGGGCATGAGCTTCTGGGCGTTCTGCCTGTTTTGTTTGTTGCATTTGCGCACATTTCAGGTACTGGATCGCCATGCGCTCTGGGCGAGTATCGCGCCCAGTCCGCAACCTGATGTTGCCGTAAAAGCTGGCCGCACGGGCTTGGACCAACAGTTAAAATTATGTCATTGTTGTACCGCTGTAGTGCCGCTTGCACAGCGTCATTGCAGCCGATGCCATACCAAGGTAACTGTTCGCATGCCAGCCAGTTTACAGAAAACCCTGGCCTTACTTATTACTGCCTGCGTGCTGTATGTACCGGCTAATATGTTACCAATTATGCGCACTGTGTCATTTGGCGATGTTACCGACTCCACCATAATTAGTGGTTTTATTCTGATGTGGCAGGATGGCGAATATCCGGTCGCCATTATTATTTTCCTGGCCAGCGTGGTTATTCCGATTATTAAAATTGTGCTGATGTTTTGGCTGTGTTACCTGGCTGCTAAATCAAAACAAACCGCAGCAAAATATAGTGGTAATGTCTACCGGTTAGTTGACTGGGTTGGCCGTTGGTCCATGGTAGATGTATTAGTGGTTGCGTTTATGGCGGCATTAGTGCGCTTTGGTTTATTGGCCAGTGTGTATCCGGGTGTTGGCGCCCTGGTCTTCGCCGCTGTGGTCATTACCACGATGCTGGCGGCCGTCAGTTTTGACCCTCGCCTGCTATGGGACAATCAACAGATAGCGGCAGATAAACCGATGCAATACAGACAAGCAGAAGGAAAGGTATAGTGACTGAGTCCGGACAGGTAAAGGCGAACGTCAGGGTGATTAAACAGTGGTCTCCTATCTGGGTAGTACCAATAGCGGCCGTTTTAATTGGTCTGTGGATGTTGTTTAGCCATTTTCAGCATCAGGGCGTGATGTTATTGCTGGTGGCTGAAGATGCCGAAGGGATCGTCGCGGGTAAAACTCAGATTAAAAATCGTAGTGTTGATGTGGGTCAGGTCGTGTCGGTTGAACTGAGTGAAGACTTAACTCAGGTATTAATTCAGGCCCGGATGAAACCAAATATGTCGCCGCTGCTGAACGCCGGTTCGCAGTTCTGGGTAGTGAAGCCACAAGTAGGGCGAGGCGGAGTCACCGGGCTTAACACACTGTTATCCGGAGTTTATATTGAATTGCAGCCCGGTGATACTGGCGACACCCAGCTTAGTCACCCGCTATTAAATTCTCCGCCGGTTGCACCGGCCGATGCGCCTGGTGTTCGGGTTAATTTAAATTCTGCTGACACCACAGTCCTGGCGGTGGGTGACCCGGTATTGTACCGTGGTTATGAGGTAGGGACCGTGGAATTAAGTGACTTTAACGTAGCAGAGCGTCGTACCCAGTTTCAGCTTTTTATTCGTGAGCCCTATGATCAGCTGGTTACTGACAATATCCGCTTTTGGTTAAGCAGTGGCCTCGCTTTTGATTTGTCCGCGGAGGGCCTGAGCGTTGATATCGGCTCGGCGACTACCCTGTTAACCGGTGGTGTTAGTTTTGACTTAATGGATGGCTGGCCTGCGGGAGAGCGGGTAACCGACGGGGCGGAATTTCAGTTATTTCCTGATAAGCAAAGTATTCAGGAGGGGATGTACAGCCAATATATCGAATACCTGGTGTTCTTCGACGAGTCTGTACGAGGCCTCAAAGCAGGGGCGCCAGTGGAATATCGTGGCGTCAGGGTAGGCACCGTAGCGACGGTACCTTTTTTCTTTGCCATTGATAAACCGTTTGAAGTCTCACTGCAGCAGGGCGTGCCGGTGCTTATTCGGATCGAATCGGCAAGGTTGTATGAAAAATTAAATTTATCACAGCTTGATACTGAGTTGCGCCGTGCGATTGAAGATGGCTTACACGCCGTATTAAAAACCGGCAATTTAATTACCGGTGCCCTTTATATTGACCTTGATATGAACGGCAGCTGGCGCGAGGACAAAGCGCGCCAGCAGTTATTCAGCGAGCAGCAGCAGCTCAGTACATCGGTGGGTTATCCGGCACTGCCCTCGGCTCGCAGTGGTTTTAGTAATATGGAGCAGAAACTGCTGATGGCACTGGATAAAATTAATAACCTGCCGGTTGAATCGATGCTGGCACAGGGAGAGCAAACCCTGGCCGCAACCAATGATGTAATGGAAAATGCCCAGCAACTGATGGTCAGCATGCAAGCGCTGGTCGATCAGCCACAGCTGCAACAGCTGCCAGCAGATATCCAGTTAAGTTTACAGCAGCTGCGTGATACCTTGCAGGGTTTTAGTCCTGAAGGGGCGGCATACGGCAGTGTTAATGCCAATTTGCAGGCGCTGGAGCAGGTTTTGCGGGAATTACAACCGGTGATTAAAACCCTGAATCAACAGAGTAATTCGTTAATCTTCAATGCCAGTGACCAGCCTGAACCTGAACCAAGGAAAGCCAGACAATGAAATTACTCTTGACCATGCTGCTTGTCAGCGGTTTAGTTGCCTGTAGCAGCCCGCCACCAGTGAGCTATTATCAGCTTAGTGCACCGCAACCGCCGCGGCTCAACCCTGAGCAGCGGCAGATACCTGAGCAAAGCCTGCACTTACAACCGGTTTTGGTGGCAAACTATTTAAATGGCGCGGGCCTGGTAATGCAACGCTCTGAGGTAGAGCTGGTTATTGCCAGTCGTCATTTATGGGCGGATGCACTGGATCAGCAAATGTATCGGTTGCTGGCCGAGCAACTTCAGGCGAGAATACCGGCGTTGCAGCTAAGCCCGGTTAGCATCGCCTCTGATATGCGACTGCAGCTGACCGTCGATCGGTTTCATGCGCAGAATGATGGCGTTGCGGTGATCAGTGGTTATTACACCCTGCTTTCAGGCGACAAGCGTGCTACCCAGCGCTTTAGTTATCAGCAACCATTAACAGCGGACGGTTATCCGGCAATGGTAAGTGCGCTAAGTGCCGGCTGGCAGCAGTTAGTCGATGATCTGGTAGAAGATCTCAGGCAGCAGCACTTGTAATCAGTATTGCTTCAGGGTATCTTTCTGGACGGCTAGACGCTAATAAGTCTTTGGTGATTCGCAGCCGAAATGGCTGGCATCACGCAGTTCTATTATTCAGCCCGCTTACTTGGCGCCATAATGCGGGTACTAATCACGGCAGTCAGGCAACGGCCAGACTATGCGGTTTGCATTGGTTATACAGGCATGAAACACTTGCTGGCTTAAAGCACGGGTTGGCTGAACACACACTTTGGAAAAGGAGAGCACACAGATGGTAACTGATTTATTACTCGAGTCAGCCTCGCTGATGGTAATTGGCATGGTAAGTGTGTTTACTTTTTTACTGCTGCTGGTGTTGCTGATGACCGCGATGAGCAGCTTACTTCGGCGTTATTCGCCGGCCAGGATTGTGACCCCGGGTGGCAAAACCGAGCCGGCAACGCATGGTGTATCACCTGCGGTCGTTGCGGCTATCAGTGCTGCAGTGCACCAATATCGCCAACAACATAAATAAGAGGAAGCTGGCATGTCGAAGCCTTTATTATTAACTGAGTTAGTGTTGCGCGACGCGCACCAGTCTTTACTGGCTACCCGCCTGCGTCTGGAAGATATGCTACCTATTGCCGGCAAACTTGATCAGGTGGGTTATTGGTCAATGGAGTCCTGGGGTGGCGCAACATTCGACTCTTGTATTCGTTATCTGGGTGAAGATCCCTGGCATCGGATCCGTGAGCTGAAAAAAGCCATGCCAAATACCAAGCAGCAAATGCTGTTACGCGGCCAGAATTTACTGGGTTATCGGCACTATGCTGATGATGTGGTCAAAGCATTTGTTGAACGGGCCCATGCTAATGGCGTCGATGTATTCCGTATTTTCGATGCAATGAACGATATCCGCAATCTGCAAACGGCTGTACAGGCAGCAATCAGTGTTGGCGCACATGCTCAGGGCACCATTTCTTATACAGTTAGCCCGGTACATACCATTGATATGTGGGTTGATATGGCCCGCCAGTTAGAAGATATGGGTTGTGATTCCATTTTCATAAAAGACATGGCCGGTTTGCTCAAGCCTTACGTCGCTGAGGAGTTAGTGACCCGGATAAAAGAAGCGACCAATATTCCACTGACAATGCAATGCCATGCAACAACTGGGCTTAGCACCGCCACGTACCAGAAATCGATAGATGCCGGTATTGATATGCTGGATACCGCGATATCATCAATGAGTATGACCTATGGTCATAGTGCTACCGAAACCATGGTGGCAATAACCGAGGGTACTGAGCGTGATACCGGCCTTAATCTGGAGTTATTGGCTGAAATTGCGGCGTACTTCAGAGACGTACGAAAAAAATATGCCCGCTTTGAAGGCTCATTGAAAGGCGTTGACGCCCGGATTTTACTGGCGCAAGTGCCAGGTGGCATGTTGACCAATATGGAAAGCCAGTTAAAAGAACAGGGCGCGCTGGATAAACTCGATGACGTGCTAAAAGAAATCCCCAGAGTTCGGGAAGATTTAGGTTTTTTACCACTGGTCACTCCCACCTCCCAAATTGTTGGCACTCAGGCAGTGCTGAATATATTAACTGGCGAACGTTATAAAAGTATCACCAAAGAGACGGCGGGTGTGCTTAAGGGCGAATATGGTGCCACTCCGGCTCCGGTTAACCAGGAACTGCAGCAAAAGGTGCTTGATGGTGCTAAACCGATCACCTGCCGGCCAGCTGATTTACTTGAGCCTGAACTTGATAGGCTTAACAGCGAGTTGCTGGATATTGCCAAAGCCGAGTCGATTGATTTAGCAAAAGATACTATTGACGATGTGCTGACCTATGCCTTGTTCCCACAAGTTGGTCTGAAGTTTTTGAAAAACCGCAACAACCCGGCGGCCTTTGAACCGGCTCCTGAAGAGGAAGATGACACTACGGGTCAGGCGCCCGGCAAACCTAAAACGGCAACGTCTGGTCCGGCTGCATACAGTGTTCGGGTTGACGGTAAGGCTTATGAAGTTGAAGTGGCACCCAGTGGTGAGCTGAACAGCATTAAGCCTGTGGTGTCAGAAAATATTCCCGGCAGTGCCTCGGTTACCGGTGGCGCCACGTTAAATGCACCGCTTGCCGGCAATATCTGGAAAATTACCACCAAAGTTGGCGCGACCGTAAAACGCGGCGATGTGGTGATTATTATGGAAGCGATGAAAATGGAAACGGAAGTGCGGGCGGTTGCTGATGGTACCATCGCGAGTATTCATATCGCGGCCGGTGATTCAGTCAGTACTGGCGATGTGCTGATAAGTTATGAGTAGTACTACCGGTTTAAGGAATTTACATGGACGCGCTTAATACCCTGATTGCTTCAACTGGCATCGTGCATTTTACAGTGGGTCAGGTGGTGATGATGTTGGTGGGCTTTTTGCTGCTGTATCTTGCCATCGCCCGCGGTTTTGAACCCTTGCTGCTGCTGCCTATTGGCTTTGGTGCTATTTTAACGAATATCCCATTGGCCGGCATGGGTGAGCCGGGTGGCTTGCTGTATATGATCTATGAAGTTGGCATTGGCACCGGCATTTTCCCGCTGTTAATATTTATGGGTGTTGGCGCAATGACCGATTTCAGCGCGTTGATAGCCAATCCACGAATGCTGTTTTTAGGCGCTGCTGCCCAGTTTGGTATTTTTGCCACACTGTTCGGTGCCATTGCGCTCAATTGGGTGCCGGGGTTAAGCTTTACCTTAAAAGAAGCGTCAGCTATTGCAATTATTGGTGGTGCTGATGGCCCGACCGCGATTTTTCTGGCATCAAAGCTGGCGCCTGACCTACTTGGCGCTATCGCGGTCGCCGCCTATTCTTATATGGCATTGGTACCTATTATCCAGCCACCCATTATGAAAGCCCTGACCAGTAAAGCAGAGCGGGAAATTCAAATGACCCAGTTGCGCTCGGTGGGCAAGCGGGAAAAAATTATTTTCCCATTGATGCTAATACTGCTGACTATTTTGTTACTACCAACCGCAGCGCCGTTAATTGGCATGTTCTGTTTGGGTAACCTGATGCGCGAAGCGGGTGTCGTTGAGCGTTTAAGCAAAACTGCCCAAAATGAGTTGATTAATATTGTGACCATTTTCCTGGGCCTGGCCGTGGGTTCAAAGCTTAGCGCCGATAAGTTTTTGACCACCCAAACCCTGGGTATTCTGATATTAGGCGCAATAGCCTTTGCTATCGGCACGGCGACGGGTGTGTTAATGGCTAAGTTGATGGCGAAATTATCTAAACAACCCATTAACCCATTAATCGGTGCTGCCGGGGTATCAGCAGTGCCCATGGCGGCGCGGGTCGTCAATAAAGTAGGCTTACAGGCAAACCCACATAATTTCCTGTTAATGCATGCTATGGGGCCCAATGTGGCAGGGGTTATTGGCTCTGCGGTCGCTGCAGGTATTTTGCTGGCGTTAGTTGGTTAGAAGCCGGTTAAGCAAGTTAACGGCGTATAGCTATATTACCACACACTCGTTTTATTAATTCGGGGCGCAATATTGCCTTAAGGTAAGAACGCAACCCCCAGCACACAGTCTTTGCTGGCACCGGTAACCTCGGGCAGGTTACCGGGTATGTTATGCTGATAAGCCCAGGCCAGCCAGGCAAACGCCAGCGCCTCTACCCAGTCCGGATCCACACCTAAGGTGTTGGTGCTGCTTACCGTGCAATTGGGTAGCAGTGAGGCTAAATCAGCCATTAGTACCTGGTTATGCACCCCTCCACCACACACAAACACCTGCTGCATCTGCTGATGTTGTACGGCATCACTGATGCTTTGTGCCGTTAAACGACATAAGGTGCGCTGTACATCGGCTGGGTTATAGCGTTCAGGTTGAAATTGTTGCAACCAGGCAAGATTAAAATATTCGCGACCTGTGCTCTTCGGGGCAGCTTTGGAAAAGTAGGGATCGGCCAGCATTTCAGTCAGCAAATCAGGGAGCAGTTGCCCTTCACTGCAAAACTCACCGTTATTATCATAAGGCTGATTACGGCAGCGCATTACCCAATTATCCAGCAGCGCATTACCCGGACCGGTATCGAAACCGGTTACCCCGTCATCAGCGGGTAACAGGCTGACATTAGCTATGCCGCCAATATTCACAATGACCCGCTGCTGCTTTGGGTTTTGAAAGACCGCACGATGAAAAGCCGGTACCAGCGGTGCACCCTGACCCCCATAGGCAATGTCTTTACGGCGAAAATCGGCAATCACCGGAATTTGGCAGAGCATTGCCAGCTTATGCATATCACCAATCTGGTAACTGAACGGAAACGGCGCATCGGGGCGGTGGCGGACGGTCTGGCCATGGCAGCCAATAGCGGCGATAGCGCTGGCAGCAACACCTGCTTTTGTAAGCAGCGCTTTGACACTAGCGGCGTAACAATGAGCCAACTTCTGCTCGGCCAGGCCAAGTTGTTCAATTTCGTTATCGCCGGGTTGGCATAACTGCTGAAGTTGTAATTTAAGTTCGGTAGGAAACGGATGCAGCAGACTGCATACTAAGCGAGGCTCAGGGCTGAAACTGACCAGCACCAGGTCGATACCATCAAGGCTGGTGCCGGACATCATGCCGATGTAGTACATGGCGTTGCTGCCTTATGGCGCTATCTTAGCTAATAACACCCGTTCTTTGGTCTGTAGCTCGGCCAGCACCGGTGCTGCGTTGGCAACAAATAGGTCCCGTTCTTCACCTTGCAGCGGGTTAGCCTGTGGCAGCTTTACCGTGCGGGGATTGCGATGCACACCATTTAGCAAAAACTCATAGTGCAAATGCGCTCCGGTAACCCGACCGGTAGCACCCAGTCGGCCAATCGTTTCACTTTGCTTTACTCTGTCACCGACTTTAACGTTGCGCCGGGATAAATGCAGATATTTCGTCACAATATTATTGGCGTGTTTAATAAACACATAGTTGCCATTTAAGTTGTTATAACCTGAGTGGGTTACTTTGCCATCGCCAGCCGCCATAATAGGGGTACCAACCGGCGCGACGTAGTCTACGCCATTATGAGCCCGAACTTTACCGAGCACCGGGTGTAAGCGGCGCGGATTAAAGTTTGAACTGACATACTGAAAGCTAACGGGGGCACGCAGAAACGCCTGGCGCATGCTGGCACCATCGGGTTTGTAATAATTGCCGTCGGTGTGCCGGACCGCCTGAATCACCTGGCCCTGATTCTGGAATTGGGCGGCAATGATAGTGCCATAACCAACAAAATCACCATCAACGTAATTGGTTTGATACAGCACACTAAAGCTGTCGCCGGCCCGTAAATCCAGGCCGAAATCGATATCCCAGCCAAAAATTCCGGCCAGATTCATAATTTGCGCTTCTGATAACCCGGCTTCAATGCCGGCACTCCAGAAGCTGGATTTAATTTCTGCACTGGCAAACTGTTGGCGGTGTTCGACGGTTTTTTCCAGCTCTTGCGCCATAAACTGACCTTGTGGATCACGGCTTATGCGTAGCGTTTTCAGTTTGTTGATGGCGTAACGTAACTCGGTCAGCTCACCCTGCTCATTTAAGCCGAACTCCAGCGTTTCACCGGGGAACAGTCTGGTCAGTGTTTTTGTGGTATCCCCCAATGCCAGAATGGCCAGCATGGTTTGCTGACTGACATTGGCTTTCTTGAATAAACTAGATAGTACATCGCCGCGTTGAACCTGCAGGCTGGACCACTGCAAATTATCTTCTGCAGCAAGATCATCAATGACGTCAGGCTCGATGGCTTCATCGGTATCACTTTCGTTAACCAACTGTTGAGTCTGAGGAATAGCTAAACTGTAGCGTTTGCCAATTTCCAGCGAGTTACTGTGCGTGCTTTTTGACGCAGCCGCCTGCTCAGACGGCAGTAACAAAATAATGGCTAAACATACCGACACGGCGAGAATTAACGCACGGTGTTGAGAAGGAATTTTTGCTACCAGTTGCCGCATAAGCCCCGTCATCTGTTGTAAATGCACAAAAACCGAGCATAAACGTTTTTTTTCGAAGATACCAGAGTTTTGTGCGTTTCCCCTGGCTGGAACATGCTATAGAATGGCGGTTGTTTAGACAAAATAGCACTAAGTCAGGAGTTTAAAATGGCCGATTGGGCACAGGCGTTAGCTGAATTAAAACGCGGCTGCGAGGAAATCTTGCTGGAAGAGGAGCTTATTGCCAAGTTAAAACCCGGCAAGCCGCTAAAAGTAAAGGCTGGCTTTGATCCGACTGCGCCTGATTTGCATTTAGGTCATACCGTGCTGATTAATAAATTACGCACTTTTCAGCAACTGGGCCATGAAGTGATTTTTCTGATCGGTGACTTTACCGGCATGATTGGTGATCCCAGCGGTAAAAATGTGACCCGTAAACCGTTAAGCAGGGAAGATGTGCTGGCAAACGCTGAAACCTATAAAGAACAGGTATTTAAGATACTTGATCCGGCAAAAACCCGGGTCGCGTTTAATTCACAGTGGGTGGGGGAGCTGGGCGCAGCCGGCATGATTAAACTGGCCTCACGCCAGACCGTTGCCCGGATGCTGGAGCGGGACGATTTTAAAAAGCGTTTTGCCAATAACCAGTCTATTGCCATTCATGAGTTCTTATATCCGTTAGTGCAGGGCTGGGACTCGGTTGCCTTAGAAGCAGATATTGAAATGGGCGGGACCGACCAGCGTTTCAATTTACTGATGGGTCGTGAGTTGCAAAAAGACGAAGGCCAGCGGCCGCAGACAGTGATGATGGTACCGTTGCTCGAAGGGTTAGACGGCGTGCAGAAAATGTCTAAGTCGTTAGGCAACTATGTGGGTATCACTGATACGCCAACGGAAATGTTTGGCAAAATTATGTCAATTTCCGATGAGCTGATGTGGCGCTATTACGACTTACTGAGTTTCCGGCCATTGTCAGAGATAACCGAGTTAAAGCAGCAAATGACACAAGGCGTTAACCCACGTGACATTAAAATCAGCCTGGCAAAAGAAATTATTGCCAGGTTTCATGATGAAGCTGCAGCAGAAGCCGCCCATCATGATTTTACGCAGCGTTTTAGCAAGAATGCCTTGCCTGATGATATTCCGCAGCTTACCGTCAGTGCTGAAGGTGACAGCATGCCCATCGCTAACCTGTTAAAAGAAGCTGGGTTAGTCGCAAGCACCTCAGAAGCGCTGCGCATGATTAAACAAGGCGCAGTGAAGCTGAACGGCGATACCAGAATAGACGATACCCGGCTCGAGGTGACAAAAGGCAGCACCGCGATTTATCAGGTCGGAAAACGGAAGTTTGCTAAAGTTACCCTGAGTTAATGTCGTTTTGACACGATAGTGTTGAATCGCTTGTCAGCAGGCCGCCATCGTGCGGCCTTTTTATTGGCTGTTGCCAGCTAAAATTTACGGACGTGTTGCCTTGCTTTTTCGCATCTGCGCCCCGATGCACTACACTTGATGAAGACGCAATAACCGAGGAATGTTATGAGCCAGAGTAATCCCTACGCCGACGTGCTGAAAGTTGCTGAGCAGGAGTACCAGATTTTCAGCCTAACCAAAGCTGCTACCCGTCATGGTACGGTTGACCGCTTACCCTTTTGCTTAAAAGTGCTGCTGGAGAACCTGCTGCGCAATACCGATGCGGATACCGTAACTGAGCAAGATATTCAGGCGCTGGTCGACTGGCAGAAACACGGCCATGCAGATCGGGAAATTGCTTTTCGCCCAGCCAGAGTATTGATGCAGGATTTTACCGGGGTACCGGCGGTTGTTGATTTGGCAGCGATGCGGGCGGCCGTGGCAGAGCTGGGTGAAGATCCGCAGAAAATTAATCCGTTATCGCCGGTGGATTTGGTCATTGATCATTCGGTGATGGTCGACCATTTCGCAACAGAAGACGCATTCAAACAGAATGTGGCCATAGAAATGGAACGTAATTTTGAACGGTATACTTTTTTACGCTGGGGTCAGCAAGCCTTTGCTAACTTTAAAGTCGTGCCGCCGGGCACCGGTATTTGCCATCAGGTAAACCTGGAGTATCTCGGCCAAAGTGTCTGGGCGAAAGATACCGAGCAAGGCACGCAAGCCTATCCGGATACCCTGGTCGGTACCGACTCGCACACCACCATGATAAACGCCCTTGGTGTGTTAGGCTGGGGTGTCGGTGGCATTGAAGCAGAAGCAGCGATGCTCGGCCAGCCGGTATCGATGCTGATCCCGGAAGTCGTCGGTCTGGAATTTACCGGTAAGCTTGCTGCCGGCATTACGGCAACGGACTTGGTATTAACCGTTACCGAGTTGCTGCGCAAACACGGTGTTGTTGGCAAATTTGTCGAGTTTTTTGGCGATGGCCTGGATCATCTGAGCCTGGCTGACCGGGCGACCATTGCCAATATGGCACCAGAATACGGCGCGACCTGCGGCTTCTTTCCGGTAGACCAGATAACCCTGGATTATATGGCATTAACCGGTCGGGACGAGAAAGTCATTGCCAGAGTAAAAGCCTATTGTCAGGCGCAGGGCCTGTGGCGTAAGCCGGGCCACAAGGCAACCTATACCGACGTGCTGCACCTGGATTTAAGTAAAGTAGTGCCGTCACTGGCTGGCCCGAAACGGCCACAGGATAAAGTCAGTTTACCGGCCCTGAAACAACATTGTGATGATGTATTGGCACTGCAGCTGAAAGCCGCAAATGAGCGTGAAGCAAAAATGGTTGAAGAGGGCGGTGGTCAGCCACAGCCGGAAGATAATGATGACCACGTTGAACTCGATGGTCAGCGAATTAAGCTGGATCACCATGCTGTTGTTATTGCTGCGATTACCTCCTGTACCAATACGTCCAATCCCAGTGTGCTGATGGCCGCGGGCTTGCTGGCAAAGAACGCACTTAAAAAGGGCTTAAACCGCAAGCCCTGGGTGAAAAGTTCGTTGGCACCCGGCTCAAAGGTGGTAACGCGCTATCTTGAAAAAGCCGGTCTGATGACGTCACTGGAGCAACTGGGTTTTAATCTGGTAGGTTATGGCTGCACAACCTGTATTGGTAATTCCGGGCCGCTGGCTAAAGAACTGGAGCAGGCAATCACTGACAATAACCTTAATGTGTCAGCAGTATTGTCCGGTAACCGTAATTTCGAAGGGCGGATCCATCCGTTTATTCAGTCTAACTGGTTAGCCTCACCGCCGCTGGTGGTGGCGTTTGCGTTGGCAGGCACGGTTAATATTGATCTTAGCAAAGAGCCGATCGGCGATGATAAAGATGGCAAACCGGTTTACCTGAAAGATATCTGGCCCAGTAATCAGGACATTGCCGATGAAGTCGCCAAAGTTCAGAGTGACATGTTTAAAAGCGAATATGCTGATGTGTTCAGTGGCGATGCGACATGGCAGGATATTGAGGTACCCAAAGATAAAACCTATACCTGGCCAGAATCGAGTTATATTCGCCAGCCCAGCTTTTTTCAGGGAATGGGCCGCGAGCCAGAACCGGTAAAAGACATCAGTGAGGCACGGGTACTGGCGTTGCTGGGCGATTCAGTAACAACCGACCATATCTCGCCGGCAGGTAGCATTAAAGAAAGCAGCCCGGCCGGGCGTTATCTGAAAGGGCTTGGCATCAGTAAAGCAGACTTTAACTCTTACGGCTCACGGCGCGGCAACCACGAAGTGATGGTACGGGGTACCTTTGCCAATGTCAGAATTCGCAATGAAATGGTACCTGGCACCGAAGGGGGGGTAACACTGCATCAGCCTTCAAAGGAGCAAATGGATATCTATGATGCGGCAGAGCGTTATCGGCAGCAGAAAACGCCGCTGGTGGTGGTGGCAGGCAAAGAATACGGTACCGGTTCGTCAAGGGACTGGGCAGCTAAAGGCACCTTGTTACTGGGAGTCCGGGCAGTGCTGGCGGAGTCTTACGAGCGGATCCACCGTTCAAATCTAATCGGGATGGGGGTACTTCCGCTGCAGTTTCTGGCAGGGGTTGATCGTAAGCATTTGCAACTGACCGGTGCGGAAACCTTTAGTATCAGTGGCCTGAATAATTTAAAGCCAAAGCAAAAGGTAGCGGTGTTAATTACCTATCCGGATGGCGACCAGCAGAAAATTGACATGCTGTGTCGGATTGATACCGGAAATGAGTTGGCGTACTACCAGCATGGCGGTATTTTACATTACGTATTACGCCGGATGATTGGCACAGCGTAGCAGGGTGTTAATGGTAAAAAGCTGACGTAACGTCAGCTTTTTTGTTTAATGGCTGTGGCCTGTTTTGCGTACTGACGGCACTCAATTACGGCTTTATTGACCCGCGGCAGGTTAGCATCGGCAAATTCAGGCGACAGATAAAAACCCGCATCGCGGGTGTAGTAGTTATAAAGTTGCAAATTATGTTCTGTTGCATCAGCTTGCATTTCAGACTGCAACTCCTCTGCCAGAGGTTGCGGCACGGCCAGCATTTCGACCCGGTTCATTTTCAATAAAGGCAGCAACTGCTGATAGTCATAAACCTGATGAATATACAGGTAGTTATTACTTTGCAGGTAGTTTAACTGGGGCGAACCGCGTTTTACGCCAATGGTCTGGTTTTTAGCCTGCCCTTGTTGTAATACCTCTTCTGCCACTACTCCGGTTTTATAAACAAAGTAGTCATCATCTTTGGTCAGCCAGACGCTGGATTTTAAATAGCTGTCTCGTTCAGCGGTAAAGCCCATCGGATAAATCAGATCCAGTTCATTTTCACGGGTGAGTTTTAACAACCGATCGGTCGGTAAGTTTTGCCATTCAATATCCACATTCAGCGCTGACTCGATGCAGTTGATAATTTCAGCGTGGCCATACGCCGCCTCTGGCTGGATATTACCCTCGACTACGGTGATCCCCGGGAAAGATTGCACAACGCCACCGCGCAGTGTAAGCGGCTTAGCCCAGAGCAAGGCAGGCAGCATCAGCATACTCAGCAAGGAAATAAGGAGTAATGCTTGCCTGATTAGCGATGTGCTTGTTACTGCTGGTTTAGTTGCAGCTGATTTGATAGTCGTTGTTTTAGCTATTGTCATAAATTAGTTACAACCCTAAATACGCCTGACCCTGATCTGTTATCAGATCGGTAAACGACTAAGTATTTACTAAAAACTCAATTTTGTCAGCTTTATAGTAACAAATCGTCTAAGTAAACCCTTACAACATCGCCAGATAGCCTGCCTGATAATCGGGGTAGTGCCAGTCAAAGCCGGTTTGTTGTAAACGGTTGGCACTCACTCTTTTACTGCCGTTATTGCGGTGTTCGATTGACTGAGGGTTGATCTGCAGTTGCTGCTGTAAAAAATCAATAACCTCAGTATAAGTAGCGGGTTGTAAGTCAGTCAGATTATAAGCATTAGCTACAGTATGCCCTTGCTGGCGCTGCTGAACCAGGTGCACAATGGCCCTGGCACAATCTGACACTTCTATGCGGTTGGTATAGACCGGTTTATTTTCAATAAAATGAATGGCCTTTTTAGCGGCGGTAATCATCATGTTGCGGCCCGGGCCATATAGACCAGCGGGGCGAAGTATGGTGCAGGCAATACCGCTGTTAAACCAAAAATCTTCTGCTTTCACCAGTGTTTTTGCAGTTGGAGTATCGGGTTGTCGCGGACTGTCTTCGGTTACCCATTCACCATTTTGCTGGCCATACACACCGGTAGAGCTGACGACCCAGACATGTGGTGGCTTAGCATGTTGATGTAGCCAGGCTAAAGCGCGCTCGCCTATTGTCAGGTAAGCCTGGCGATAGGCGGTTTCGTTGCGCGCATCTGGCGCAACACAGAGTATTAGATCAGTAAAAGTGCCCGTTATTTCTGGCCAGGGTAGCGTGGCATCGTGCTGAATAAGGCTAATACCTGGCGGGCATTGGGCACTGCGCCGCATCGCGCAAACGGTATTTCCCGCCTGTTGGACGCCCAGTGCAATCCGGCTACCCAAATCTCCCAGACCAACTACTAAAATATCTGCCATTTACTCTTCTTTCGCTGTGATGGGTGCGGCCGCAGGCCAGCCCGATTTAATATGTAAATCACGCTGTGGATACGGAATAGTGATCTTGTTGGCTTTAAAGGCCCGCCATATTGCCAGATTAATATCTGAGCGGATTTCACCGGTGCCTTTTTCCATATCAGCAATCCATACCCGTAGTTGCAACTCAATGCCGCTATCGGCAAACTCCATCAGTCGCACCGTCGGTGGCGGCTCTGTCAGAATGCGTGGTGATACTTTGGCGCATTCTAACATCAGGGATAATGCCTGTTCCGGATCATCGTCATAACTAATTTGTACTTTGATAATGAGTCGGACATTGGTGTCGGCGTAGCTCCAGTTGATCACTTCTGACGTAATCAGATTTTCATTTGGAATTAGGGTATCGACGCCCTCACGGTTGCGCACTACCACATAGCGGGCATTGAGTTGTTCAACCCAGCCAAACTTATCCCCTACGGTAATAATGTCACCAGGCTTAATTGAACGGTCGAATACCAGAATAAAGCCACTGATAAAATTGGACGCGATACGTTGTAAACCAAAGCCAAGGCCTACACCCAGGGCACCACCAAATACGGCCAGTGAGCTAAGGTTAATACCGACTGCATTCAGGGCCACCAGAAACGCGATGGTGATCAGTAAAAATTTACTGAATTTGGCAAAGCCAACCTGCATGCTGGGGCTAATGTGGGCGGAGCGTTGCACCCGTCGACTGATAAATTCAGCCAGCCAGATCGCCAGGGTAAAGGCCAGTGCAATCATTAAAATCAGTTTTAGCACTGCTAGTACGGAGATGCGGGTTTCGCCGACTGTCATGGCCAGACTTTCCAGCACCGCCAAGATCCCGGGTAACCAGCCTGCCAGATGCAGTAGCACGCCAAACCAGATAATTCCCGCTAATACGTTTTCGGAAGATTTTAGCAACGGGCTGACATTGAACGCTTTACGCAGTATGTAGACCACTAAGCGGATAACAGCCAGGGCTAATAACACCGGTACGGCAACTTCAAGAATTTGCACCGGCAGAGCGTTCATTTCAAATACAATTTTGGCAGGCACTAACACCGCTAGCGCGGTTAGCGGCCATAATAAGCGTTGAATACTGCGCACCGCCAGATGGCGCAAACCGGTGTCCAGAACATGTTGTTTTTCTAATAAAGCTTGTAAACGCTGGTTTGCCAATGAGGCCAGCAATAAGGCTGATACGAGTGCCAGCAGCTGCCACCAGAAATCAAATTGTTGCACGCTGGTTAGTACTGACCTGCCGATTTCGTTCAACTTTTCCATAATGTTCCTTTAACGCAGTAACCAATAAACCACGGGGAGCGTTACCAACCCGATTAAAATACCAAAACCAATGATGCCACTGACTAAACGTGGTGCCAGGCCCGCCATAATAGCAATGGCGCCGGCCGAGATCATCGGTGGCATCGCTGCCTGAAAAATACTGATATCTACCGCCAATCCGCTCTGGCCAAGGCTGCGCCAGATTGCCCATGCCAGTAAAGGCATCATCAACAACTTAATGGTCAAGGCTGAGATGAGCGGCGATATTTCGCTTTTGCTAAAACGAAAGCTTAGCTGAAAGCCGACAGCAATCATCACAACGGGCACTAAGGTCGCCGCCAGATTGTTTATCAAGGCGTCAGCCAGAGGGGGGACAGTAGCATTTTTCAGTAATAGTCCCACAACCAGCGCAATAAAAGACGGAAAAGAGATAATTTTTATCAGAATGCTTTTGGCAGTTGGTTGGCTAACCTGCGGGCTGTAAATAGCGGCGACGATGGTGACATAAGTGGCCAGGGCGATAAACGAGCCCACTTGGTCATACACCACGGCATAGGGCATGGCAGTGCTGCCAAACAATGCCTGGGTCATCGGGAAGCCTAAAAACGAGGTATTACCCAGCGGCAAAACAATTAACAGCGCGCCGGTAACCTCGCGACTCCAGTTAAACAGTTTACTCAGTAACAGCACTGCCGCAACCACGGTTAATAGCAACAGCCAGGGGGTGAGTGCCGGGATCAACAATTCAGCAGAGAACTGCAACAGTGGTACGTTTTTCAGAATAAGCGCCGGCAGGGCAACATACAACACATAGATATTAAGGACAATGCCGCTATTTTCCGGCATGGCCGGCAACCGTCGCAAGCCAAAGCCAATAACCAGGTACGCCAGTACCAGGTAAAAATTATCCATTACACGGCTCGCTTATCCGCTGCTCTTTTGCAGCTTTTGAAAGTTGTTTTAACTGATACTCAGCCTTGCTGGCCTCGGCCCGGTTAGCCATAACCTGCTGGTAAACCAACTGCAGCGGGCCTTTGCCGCGCAATGCTTTTGCACCGCCTTTCAGTTCACCATTGTGCTGGCGTAACCGGCGCTTAGGATCGGTGCTGATGCCAGTGTAAAGCTGGCCGCCAGCAGTGCGAATCATGTATAAAAACCAAGGTGCTGCTGTCATGCTGCTGAATATCTTGTTATTGGCGCATCTGCTATAATCGCGCTTTAATTAGCCCTGGCCATTCTGGCATGGGCGCAGTCAGGATAACCAATGTCGTTTCAATCTTTAGGGCTGGCAGAGCCTATCTTACGGGTATTAACCGAACAGGGCTATACTGAAGCCACACCGGTACAGCAACGCAGTATTCCGCTTATTCGCTCCGGTAAAGATGTGTTAGCCGGTGCCCAGACCGGTACCGGTAAAACTGCAGCCTTTACTTTACCACTGCTGCAGCACTTGCTCAATGCACCTAAGGTGTTAACTGCGGGTCAGGTAAGGGTTTTAGTGCTGACACCGACCCGGGAATTGGCGCAGCAAGTGCATGATAGCGTGCTAACCTACAGCCGGTATGTTAACTGTCGCAGTGCCGTGTTCTACGGCGGCGTATCTATCCGGCCACAGTATGATGAGGCAGAGCAGGGGCTGGATATTCTGGTGGCAACACCCGGACGCTTAATTGACCATTTGCACCAGCAAACTATTGATTTAAGCCAACTGGAAGTATTGGTGCTGGATGAAGCCGACCGCATGCTGGATATGGGGTTTGTAGTAGACATTAAGCGCATTATGGCGAAATTGCCGCCAAAAAGACAAACCCTGTTATTTTCTGCTACCTATTCTAACGATATTAAAAAACTGGCAGACGAGCTGTTAGATAACCCACTTCTGGTTGAAGTCGCTGCGGCCAATGCCACGGCTGACCGTGTCAGCCAGCAGGTGTATCTGGTCGATAAGCATCGTAAACGCGAAATGCTATCGCATTTAATTGGCTTTCGTAACTGGCCGCAGGTGCTGGTGTTTGTTCGCACCAAGCATGGTGCTGACCGCTTAGCTAAGCAATTGCAAAAAGACGGTTTAAAAACCGCCGCTATTCACGGCGATAAAAGCCAGGGTGCCCGTACCAAGGCATTAGCCGATTTTAAAGCCGGCTCAGTCAGGGTTTTAGTGGCGACTGATATTGCCGCCCGCGGCCTGGATATTACTGAATTACCCTATGTAGTAAATTACGATTTACCACAAATTGCCGAAGATTATGTGCACCGCATCGGTCGTACCGGCCGTGCTGGCATGAGTGGTATTGCCGTTACCCTGGTAACCCCGGAAGATTTAGGCGCACTTGAAGATATTGAGAAGCTGACCCAGCAGGTGCTGAATACCGAAGTGATTCCGGGCTATGAGCATGACCCCAGTTACCAGGCACCGAACGAAGCGGTAGCTCGCACCCCGGGCCAGCGGCCGGGGCGCAATGATGGTGCAGCAAAACGCCAGGCGCAGGGTAAGTTAAAAGCAAAACTCAGAGCCAAAGCGCTAGGTAAAGCTTAACTGACAAGGCTTAGCTGGCAAGGTTTAGCTGATAAGGCTTAACTACGATACAGGGTTTTAATCAGGTGAAAACCAAACTGGGTTTTCACCGGACCATGTACTTCCAGCAGCGCTAGCTTGAATACAACATCATCAAAGGCCTTAACCATCTGGCCTTTACGAAATTCGCCTAAATCACCACCTTTTTTGCCTGACGGGCATAGTGAATGCTGCTTAGCTAATTTGCCGAAATCGGCGCCTTGGGCAAGTTGCTGCTTTAGTTTTTCGGCTTGTTCCCGGGTTTTAACCAGAATATGTAAAGCACAAGCTTTAGACATGATGATTCCTTCGATGCTAATAGCGAAGATTGGAACCCCGTTCCGGTCGACACAGAGTGTCTGAGCGAGTGCGCTGACACTCGCGAGTTGCTGTGGCGAGCCGGGGCGGGTGTTGCAATCGCAGCTACACCCTTTCCGCAGAGTTAACCAGTAGGCTGCTGCTGGGTAATACAGTGAATATTGCCACCGCCCAGTAGAATTTCCCGGCCGGGTACTTTCACCACCTGATGATCCGGATAAAGTTGTTGCAATATTTCAGCAGCTCCCTCGTCGTTCGGGTCATCGAAGGTTGGCATAATCAGGCCGCCATTACACAAATAAAAATTGATGTACGAACCGGCCAGCCGGGCGTTAGCTTCGCGTGGAATGGCGCTTAAGGTCGCATCTACCGTGGCATATTCATCCGCTTTGGCGATAATAGGCTTAGGTAGCGGTAGTTTATGCACTTTAATCTTGCGACCTTTGGCATCGGTACTGGCTTCTAAATAGTCCAGTGCCGCTTTACTACGGGCATACTGCGGGTCGCTTTGATCGTCGGTCCAGGCCAGTACCACTTCGCCAGGTTTAACAAAGCACGCCATATTATCGACGTGGCCATCGGTTTCGTCGTTAAAAATACCGTCTTTTAACCAAAGTACTTTGCTGATCCCCAGATACTCGGCCAGTTTTGCTTCTATTTGCTCGCGGCTTAAATCAGGATTACGGTTAGCGTTTAATAAACATTCTTCGGTCGTTAATAGGGTGCCTTCGCCATCGACATGAATAGCACCGCCTTCCAGCACAAAGTCTTCAGTGCGATAGCGGGGCAACTGTTCTATCCCTAAGATTTTACTGGCAACCTGATCATCAAAATGCCACGGGAAATATAGACCGCCGTTGAGCCCGCCCCAGGCATTAAAGGTCCAGTCGATACCGCGCACTTCACCGTCGCTGTTTGTTAAGAACGTAGGACCGGTGTCGCGACACCAGGCGTCGTTGTTAGACATTTCCACAACTCGCACCGGGTATAATGCGCCGGCTTTGCTGAGTTGTGCTTCGGCATTAGCATACTGGGCAGCCGATACCCCTACGGTTACCGGTTCAAAGCGGGCAATAGCGGTAATAACAGCACAAAAGGCCTGCTGGGCGGGTTTAGCCCCCATCCGCCAGCTATCGGTGCGCTCTGGCCATACCATCCAGGTTTGCTTGTGCTCTGCCCATTCGGCCGGCATCGAGAAACCATCTTGTTCAGGTGTGGTTGGCAGTAAACGGCTCACTTGCTGTTCTCCGGGTTTACTTTGCCGTCTTTGGTCAGCACGGTATCGTAAATGTCGATTCGACGGTCACGAAACAGGCCCCAGGCACGGCGATCAGCGGCAACTTTATCCAAATCGAAAGTGTGGATCAGCACCGCTTCGTCGGTCTGATTGGCTTCCTGCACCTTTTCACCGCTGGCGTCGGCAATAAAAGAACTGCCATAAAAAGTAATATGGTAGTCAGCTTCCGTTTCGGTACCAATGCGGTTAGAGGCAATAAGTGGCATTAAATTCGCTGCAGCATGGCCTTGCTGTGTGCGTTGCCAGTGGCCACGGGAGTTAATGCTGGCGTCATGCGGCTCACTTCCGATTGCTGTCGGGTAAAACAATAATTCAGCGCCCTGTAACGCCATGCTTCTGGCGCATTCCGGAAACCACTGATCCCAGCAAATGCCTACGCCAATTTTGGCATAACGGGTTTGCCACACTTTAAAGCCGGTATCGCCAGGCGTAAAATAGTATTTTTCGTTATAGCCCGGGCCATCCGGAATATGGCTTTTACGGTACGTGCCCAGGTTTTCACCGTCCGCATCAATAATAACCACACTGTTGTATAAGCAATTGCCAGCACGTTCGTAAATGCTGATAGGCAGCACCACGTTCAGCTCTTTGGCAATCTTGGTAAAATGTTTAACCGCCGGGTTTTCCTCTACAGTAGTTGCAAATTCCAGATAAGCAGGCTTTTGCTTCTGACAAAAGTAGTTACGTTCAAACAACTCTTGCAGCAAAATAATCTGGGCGCCTTTAGCGGCAGCGTCGCGCACCAGCTTTTCACCACGGGCGATGTTTTCGTCAACATCCCAGCCACCAATCATTTGAGTTGCAGCAACGGTTACATTACGCATCAGTTATCTCCAGCAGAGGGTTAAACCAACAGGCTAGCATTTCAATGAATACTTGCCAAACAGGGCGCGCAAAATGCCGTATTTTTGTGCGCTCGTCAACGTTTTTGTTTTAAAAAAACAGCAACGCCAACCGCAAAGGTGGGTGTTGCTGTGAACAGGTGAGACAACCTGAAAAATAGAAATTATTGCGGCGCAAGTTCAGCGGCTTTTAACAGCAGCTCGCTTTCTAAACGGGTTTTGTAATTGATATGAACGTAGTTAAATACCACTTCGCCGTCGGTATTAAGGATGTACACTGCTGGCACAGGTAACACCACTTTTTCAGTGCCGCTCTCAGTGGTAATTAAACTGCCCAATTTACCTTTATAAATGCTAGCCGTTTTATCGTCCAGATAGTACGCCAGACCAAAAGCACTGCTGGCTTTAAACTGGTTGTCTGACAATAACTGGTAGGTTAACTTTTCGCCGCCGGTATCGTTCATACTGTTAACGATTGAACTGACACTGTCGGGAGTGATGGCAATGATCTGGTAACCGAGCTTGGTCAATTCAGGCTCAATGGTTCGCAGCGCGGCTAACTGGGCGTTGCAATAGGGACACCAACCGCCACGATAAAACACCAGCACACTGGGTTGTTGTTGTACCCGTTCGCGCAGTGCTACCGCTTTATTGTCAGCAGAGTACAACGTCACGTCGGGAATGGCCAGGCCATTTAACAATGGCGATACCTGCTCTGGTGAAGGGGCAATCGTGGGTGCTGCCATCAGCTTGATACTAAACAAAGCTGCCATTGCGACGATAAAATAATATTTCATGTGTTTTCCTGTTTTTTGTTGGACTGTAGATAAAGGCTTGCCGCAACACAGACCGGTGCTGTAATGGTTTACTTTCAATTACTGATAAAATTTCCTAAACGTTTTCGGGGTGCAGTTGCGGGCAATTCGCTTATGACTGGCGTAGAATAGAAAACAGAGCAGGCAAGCGAAACACAAAGAAGGTTTTTTGTTATGAACAGTGACACCCCGGCACAGCATTTTGATATCAGCATTGTCGGTGGCGGCATGGTAGGGGCGGCTATTGCGCTGGCGCTAAGCCAGGCTGGGTTGACAGTAGCACTTATTGAAAAGCAGGCGCCAATAGAATTCGAAGCCGATAGTGTGCCGGATTTACGGGTGTCATCGATTAACCTGGCCAGTGAAGCCTGGTTAACCAAGCTGGGCGCCTGGCAGTTATTGCAAACTATGCGGCTTTGTCCTTATCAGCGACTGCAGGCGTTTGAACATCCGGCCAGTATTGTCACCTTTGATGCTGCCGAGGTTAAAAATAGCCACCTGGGCCACATTGTTGAAAACAACCTGCTGCAGCTGGCGCTTTGGCAGCAATTTTGCACTAGGGTTAGCCGGTTTTGTCCGGACTCAGTGATCGCGCTTAATCAATCTGCTGACGGTGCCTGTCTTACGCTCGACAGTGGTGCTCAGCTGAACAGCGCATTAGTCATTGCTGCCGATGGTGGCAACTCGCAGCTGCGCCAACTGGCGGGTATTGGCACCAATCGCTGGCAATATCAACAAGCTTGTTTAGTGGCGTTAGTGACCACACCTTACCCACAGCAAAACGTCACCTGGCAGCAATTTACCCCAACTGGCCCCAAGGCGTTTTTGCCGTTGCCCGGCCAGCAAGGCAATATTGTCTGGTATGACGATGCGTCCAGAATTAAACAATTAGCGGCCCTGACGCCAGAGCAACTTACCCTGGAACTGTTAAAGGTTTTCCCGCCGCAGCTTGGCAAGGTGGAGGTGGTTAACAGCAGCTGGTTCCCACTAGCCCGGATGGATGCCAACCGGTATTATTCAGGCAGGGTCGTGCTGGCAGGCGATGCTGCCCATACCATTAATCCGTTAGCGGGGCAGGGTGTTAATTTAGGCTTTGCTGACGGCAAACTGCTGACTGAGCTAATTATCAATGCGTATCAGCAACAGCAAGATATTGGTAGCCAGACGTTATTTAGTACGTATCAGCGTAAACGTAAGCCAGCTAATTTACTGATGATGAGTACCATGGATGGTTTCTATCAGCTGTTTGGTAATGACATTCCCCCGCTGCGTAAATTACGCCAGCTGGCCCTGACGATTGCCTCACGTAGCAGCGCGCTTAAGACAATAGTTACTCATTTTGCTGTTGGGGCTAAATAGCTGAGACTTTCCCATACCGGGAGGTTAGAACTCTTTTTGCGCAGCCACAGAGTGTCTGAGCGAATGCGTCAGCATGAGAGAGTTGCTGTGGCGAGCACAAAAGATGTTGTAACCGGCAGGATTGAGTCAGGATTAGCACAAAGCAAAAACCCAGCCGAGGCTGGGTTTTTTAAATATGGCAGGGGCGCCAGGATTCGAACCTGGGCGTGGCGGGATCAAAACCCGCTGCCTTACCGCTTGGCTACGCCCCTAAGATAGAGATTGCAGTTCAGTTGAACACAAGGAGAGATAAAATCAACTGCCTGAGTTAATGGCAGGGGCGCCAGGATTCGAACCTGGGCATGGCGGGATCAAAACCCGCTGCCTTACCGCTTGGCTACGCCCCTGCAGAAACTGCTTACTTGCTAAGTATGGTGCGGAAAGAGAGACTCGAACTCTCACGCCTCGCGGCGCTGGAACCTAAATCCAGTGCGTCTACCAATTCCGCCATTCCCGCATACATAGGAAAATTAAGTGGTGGCTACAGCGGGAATCGAACCTGCGACCCCAGCATTATGAGTGCTGTGCTCTAACCAGCTGAGCTATGTAGCCACGCTAACTTGTCCTAAGCAAGTGGCGCGTATTATGCTGATCTGACATATTAGCGTCAACCGTTTTTTTACGATTAGTGCGCAGGAAGGGTGTGTTTGCTGTTTTTATACGCAATACGCGGCCAGATAAAAAAGCCGCTGCGATGGCAGCGGCTTTCTAAATGCGATAACGGGGTTAAACGTTAAAGCGAAAATGCATCACGTCGCCATCTTTAACGATGTAATCTTTACCTTCCAGCCGCCATTTGCCGGCTTCTTTGGCACCGGCTTCGCCGTTAAAGCTGACAAAGTCGTTGTAACCTACTACTTCAGCCCGGATAAAACCTTTTTCAAAGTCGGTATGAATAACTCCGGCCGCCTGCGGTGCGGTAGAACCAATTTCCACGGTCCAGGCCCGTACTTCTTTTACGCCAGCGGTAAAATAAGTATGTAAGCTTAACAGTGAGTAACCGCCACGAATCACCCGGTTTAAACCCGGCTCTTCCAGGCCCATATCGGCCATAAATTCGGCTCTCTCGTCATCTTCCAGCTCAGCAATTTCAGATTCAATCGCCGCGCACACCGGCACCACAATAGCGCCTTCTTTGTCGGCAATGGCCTGCACGATATCTAAGTAAGGATTGTTCTCAAAGCCATCGTCAGTCACGTTAGCAATATACATGGTGGGCTTAATCGTTAAAAAGTTCATATAGGCAATCAGGGCTTTTTCGTCCTTGTCCAGCTCCAGCTGACGTAAGGTATTGCCTTGCTCTAAATGCGCTTTAACTTTTTCCAGCACCAGTATTTCCGCCTTGGCGTCTTTGTCACCGCCTTTGGCTTTTTTACTGACCCGGAAAATAGCCCGCTCGGCGCTGTCCATATCAGACAGTACCAATTCCATATTAATGGTATCGATGTCATCGGCCGGGTCTATTTTACCGGCAACGTGAATAATGTTTTCATCATCAAAACAGCGGACCACATGGCCAATAGCATCCGTTTCGCGAATATTCGCCAGAAACTTATTGCCAAGACCTTCACCGCGGGACGCGCCTTTTACCAAACCGGCAATGTCGACAAACTCCATGGTAGTAGGAATAACCCGCTGCGGTTTAACAATCTCGGCCAGTTTATCCAGTCGTAAGTCTGGCACCGGTACCACGCCGGTATTAGGCTCTATGGTACAAAACGGAAAGTTGGCCGCTTCAATGCCTGCCTTGGTTAACGCATTAAACAAGGTAGACTTTCCTACGTTAGGCAGGCCGACAATACCACATTTGAAACCCATAATAATTTTCCTTTGCGCTGAGTTGCTGGCCCAAGGGCTAGCTGGCTTTAAAACTGTGTAAGCGGTGTTGGGCTTTTATTAAGCCGTCACGGGCCAGAATATCAAAGCAGCTTACTGCTTCATCAATACTGGCATCAATTAATTTTTGTTCACTGGCCGGGGCTTTGCCCAGCACAAAACCGGTGACCTGGTCTTTATGGCCCGGATGGCCAATACCGAGGCGTAACCGGTAAAAATTCGGGTTGTTACTCAACCTGGCCATGATATCGCGTAAACCGTTGTGGCCGGCATGGCCGCCACCGAGTTTAAATTTAGCAATACCTGGCGCCAGCGCCAGCTCATCGTGGGCCACCAGAATATTTTCCGGTGCCAGTTTATAAAACTGCGCCATGGCTAAAACGGCTTTGCCGCTGAGGTTCATAAAAGTAGAAGGGATAAGTAGTTTAAATTCCTGGCCGGCGCAAACAAATTTACCGCTATAACCAAAGAATTTACTGTCATTTTTCAGGTTGACATTAAAGGCATGAGCCAGCTTTTCAACAAACCAGACCCCGGCATTGTGCCGGGTATGCTGGTATTCGGGGCCCGGATTTCCCAGGCCCACGATTAACTGAACATTGGCAGGTAATGCGTCAGACATTACTCGGCAGTTTCAGTTTCTTCTTCTGTATCAACGGCTTTACCAGCTGGCTTGTTCACAGATACCACTGGCAGGTCATGGCCTTCACCTTTGTTTAACTGAACAAAGCTAACACCTTTAGGTGCTTTAATGTCAGTCAGGTGTAAGGTAGTACCGACTTCAACGTCAGCCAGGTCTACTTCAATAAACTCTGGTAAGTCTTTTGGTAATACGCTGATTTCAATCTCGTTCAGCGCGTGAACTACCACACCGCCTTTTTTGATTGGCTTGTCTTCGTTTAAGAAGTGAACCGGAACGATAGTGGTCAGCTCGTGGCCAGCTTCAACGCGTTGGAAGTCAACGTGCATGATTTTTGGCTTGTACGGGTGACGTTGCATATCTTTAACGATAGCCTGGATCTTCTCTTTACCGACGGTGATGGTCAGAATGTGAGAGTAAAATGCTTCAAAGCTTTGCGCTTTTAACAGCTTAGGGTGCTCTAAAGTAACAGATAAAGCATCTTTATGTCCGCCATAAATGATGGCTGGAACTTTGTCTTCGTGACGCAGGCGGCGGCTCGCACCTTTCCCCAGGTCAGTACGGACTTCTGCAGTTAACGTGAAAATTGCATCAGACATGATGTACTCCAATAAAGTGATTGTTGTTGCGGCTTGCGACCAGCCCCAACCTGATTGCCCCTTCAAAAGGCGCGACATGTTACCACCAGCACCGACCAGCTGCAAATGAAAAAGGCGCCCACAGGCGCCTTAATGACATCGGTTGACGGTTTAGTCGAACATAGAAGAAATAGATTCTTCGTTGCTGATCCGGCGAATACATTCAGCCATCAGCTCGCTTAAGGTTAACTGGCGTACTTTACTAACCGTTTTCATTGCCGCTGACAACGGGATGGTGTCGGTAACGATTAACTCATCAATCACGGAATTGCTGATAATTTCCGGGGCATTGCCAGAAAATACCGCATGAGTGGCGTAAGCAAATACCCGTTTGGCACCTTGCTCTTTTAGCGCTTCAGCCGCTTTACAAAGGGTACCGCCGGTATCAATCATATCGTCCACGATAATACAGTCGCGGTCTTTTACATCACCGATGATATGCATAACCTGCGATACATTCGCCTTAGGCCGGCGCTTATCAATAATGGCCAGGTCGGCGTCGTTCAGTAGTTTGGCAACCGCACGCGCCCTGACTACGCCACCAATATCTGGTGAAACGACTACCGGCGAATGCAGGGTTTTCTTGCGCATGTCGTCCAGCAGCACCGGGCTGGCGAACACGTTGTCTACCGGCACATCGAAGAAACCCTGAATTTGCTCGGCGTGCAAGTCGACGGTTAATACCCGATCTACCCCAACACTGGATAAAAAGTCTGCGACTACTTTAGCGGTGATAGGAACCCGGGCTGAACGCACGCGGCGATCCTGTCTGGCATAACCAAAGTAAGGAATAACCGCAGTGATCCGACCGGCTGAGGCGCGGCGTAATGCATCCACCATCACAATCAGTTCCATCAGGTTGTCATTGGTGGGGGCACAGGTTGACTGAATAATAAAAACATCAGAACCACGAACATTTTCATTGATTTGTACGCTAACTTCGCCATCACTGAAACGGCCAACTTCGGCATCTCCCAGTTTGATATAGAGACGGCTGGCGATTTTACGAGCAAGTTCTGGTATGGCGTTACCAGCGAAAACCTTCATGTCGGGCACAGTAGGATCCTCAGGGCGGTGGTGAGTCCGGTTATATTATTCAATGCCAGAGTAAATGGCATCAGGCGTAAAATTCCGTATCTGCCAACGCCGCCATTACTGGCGACTGGTTGACTCCTTTAGCAATAAATCCGCGGCAGTTTGCCGGTAAATTGGCTAAGGCATGCTGAGCACTGGCCGTGTCCGGAAATTCGGCGAACACACTGGCGCCAGTACCCGTCATTCGACACGGCGCATATTCTACCAACCACTGTAAGGTTATTGCAACAATCGGCTGCAGCTGTTCGACCAGAGGTTGGCAATCATTGCGCCAGGGACTGTTAAACAGTGTGTCTAAACTGAGTGCACGGCTGTTTCTGATTAAATCTGGATGTTGAAATACCTCTGCCGTGCTTATGTGGCAGTGCGGTGTTACCACTAAATACACTTTCTCAGGCAAGGTTACCGGCACTAACTTCTCACCGACACCTTCAGCAAAGGCGCTGCAGCCCCTGACAAACAATGGCACATCGGCGCCAAGTTGCAATGCCAGAGCAGCCAGTTGTTCATTACTCAGCTTTAACTGCCACAAGGTATTTAAGGCCAGTAAGGTGGTGGCTGCATCAGACGAGCCGCCACCCAGACCACCGCCCATTGGTATTTTTTTATCCAGCACAATATCGCAGCCAAGCTTACAACCGGTGTGCTGTTGTAATAAACGACCGGCTTTCATAATCAGATTGTCGGGACCCTCAAGGCTGGGATCATTACATTGCAGCGTCAGCTTATCGTTATGGCGGGGGGTAAAATGCAGCTCATCGCCGACATCCAGCAATTGAAATAAGGTTTGCAGGTTATGATAGCCGTCGGGCCTGCGACCGGTAATATGTAAGAATAAATTAAGTTTAGCTACGGCAGGCAGGCTCAGGGTCATAATTGCCAGTTCCTGATGTGAAAGCGGATAGTGGTATCTTCACTGCTTAAATTAATTTTCTGAGGTAAAGCCAGCGGATCGGTGAAGAAGCTCTGATAACGCAGCTGCCAGGTAATACCGGTGCTATCGACCAGCTGAAATGCCTGAACTCTGCCAATTTCATCGTATTCAATGGCACTGGCCGTTGCACCCGGTATGCCTTTTAACCACAATGGCATATCAGAGAGCGGCATCGACCAGCCAGCCAGCTGCCAGAGCAAACTACTGGGGTCTGCTGCCTGATACCGCTCGCCGCGTACCATAATACTGCTGCCCTGGGCGTCGTTGTTCAGCTCAAATAAGCTGATCCCTAAAAAATTAGCAAGACGTGCTTTGAAGTGTTCAGTGTTATGCTGTTGCCAGTTCAGGTTGCCACTTACTGACTCGTCTGGTGTTTTAATACCGACAGATGCCTGTAACGTATACTGTTCGATAGCTGTAAGTTGCACCAGCCGGCTTTTATTGTCCAGGGCGGGCCCCGCGGCAGGTTTTGATAACAGGCTGCAACCACTGGTGATGAGCAGTAATCCGGCAAGGGCTAGCCACTTAATTGGTGCTGACACGCTGAAAGTCCTTAGTTACGCTTTTCTTAATATGGGCTTTTTCGTACAATTCGCCCCTGACAAACTTGATGATACAGGTGATGGCCATCTTTGCACTAGGCATTAATCATAAAACAGCACCGGTTGGCTTACGGGAAAAAGTGGCATTTGCCCCGGAACAGGTGCATGAAGCCTTGCGCGAACTGGCGACTGCGACAGCGGTGACCGATGCGGTGATTTTGTCTACCTGTAATCGCACTGAATTGTATTTTAATGGCACAAATAATCAAGCAGAACACGTGATTGCCTGGTTGGCCCAGTTTCATCAGTTAAAGGTTAATGAATTGCAGCCGCACCTGTATCTGCACTACGATCGACTGGCGGCTGAGCATTTGATGCGGGTTGCAGCCGGGCTTGATTCTCTGGTGTTGGGCGAGCCGCAAATCCTCGGCCAGGTTAAGCAGGCTTACAATCAGTCACGTCAGGCCGGCACCATTAATCCACATTTTGAACGATTATTTCAAAAAACCTTTGCCGTCGCCAAAGATGTCCGCACCAACACCGATATTGGTGCCAATGCGGTCTCGGTTGCTTTTGCCGCAGTGAGTTTAGCCAGACAAATTTTTGGCAAACTTGAGAAAGTGCAGGTGCTGTTAATTGGCGCGGGTGAAACCATTGAGCTGGTGGCCCGTCACCTGGCCGAGCAGGGCGCGAAAGAGCTTACCGTTGCTAATCGCACTTACGAGCGGGCTGTACTGTTAGCAGAGCAGTTTAATGCCAAAGTTATTACCTTGTCGCAGGTGCCGATGCAGCTGCCGCAAGCGGATATTGTCATCAGTTCGACTGCCAGTACGTTGCCCATCGTGGGGAAGGGCATGGTGGAACAAGCGTTGAAAAAACGCCGGCATAAACCGATGTTTCTGGTGGATCTGGCTGTGCCGCGCGATATTGAACAGCAGGTTGCTGAGCTGGAAGACGCGTATTTATATACGGTAGACGACTTGCAAAGTATAGTGGCGCAAAATGTTAGCTCGCGCCAGCAAGCCGCAGAGCAGGCAGGGGTTATTATCCGGCAGGGAGCTGATGATTTTCTGCAATGGTTACAATTACAAGGTAGTGTTGACTGGGTGCGGGATTACCGCCAGCGCTGCGAACAAATTAAAACCGAGTTACTTGGCCGGGCCTTAAACCAGCTTGCTGCAGGCCAGGATGCTGAGAAAGTGCTGACCGAGCTGGCCAACAAGCTGAGTAACCGGCTGATGCACAGCCCAACCAAAACCATTCGTCAGTTATTGCAACAAGAGGCCAGTGAGCCGCAGGCGCTGATCAACAGTTTATTAGATATTTAAACAGGTAACAGACCTAACATGAAAGATTCGGTATACCGCAAGCTCGAAGGCTTAGTCGAGCGGCATGAAGAAGTACAGGCGTTGTTAAGCGATCCGGGCGTAATTGGCGATCAAAAACGTTTTCGCGAGTTGTCTAAAGAATACAGTCAGCTGGAAGATGTCAGTAAGGCGTTCAACCGCTTTCGTCAGGCACAGCAAGATTTAGCTGCTGCTGAAGAGATGCAAAAAGACAGTGATCCTGATATGCGTGAACTGGCGCAGGAAGAATATAAAAGCGCCCGAGCTGCCATTGAGCAACTGGAAAAGGAACTGCAATTACTATTGCTGCCCAAAGATCCGAATGACAGTAATAACTGTTTTATTGAAATCCGGGCCGGGGCAGGTGGCGATGAAGCGGCAATATTTGCCGGCGACGTATACCGTATGTACAGCCGCTTTGCCGAACGCCGGCGCTGGAAGCTTGAAGTGATCAGTGCTAATGAAGGTGAGCATGGCGGTTTTAAAGAAGTGATTGTTGGCGTTCAGGGTGAAGGCGCCTATGGTATTTTAAAGTTTGAGTCGGGTGGCCATCGGGTGCAACGGGTACCAGCGACGGAGTCGCAGGGACGAGTGCACACCTCAGCTTGTACCGTGGCCATTATGCCGGAAATACCGGAAAATGAAGCCATTGAAATTAACCCTGCAGATTTGAAAGTAGATACCTACCGGGCGTCTGGCGCCGGTGGTCAGCACGTAAACCGTACCGACTCTGCGATCCGGATCACCCACTTACCCACCGGTATAGTTGTTGAATGCCAGGATGAACGTTCTCAGCACAAAAACCGGGCCCGTGCTATGAGCGTATTGCAATCGCGAATTCAGGCCGCAGAAGATGAAAAGCGCCGCTTAACGGAAGAATCTACCCGCCGCTCGCTGGTGGGCAGTGGTGATCGCTCTGAACGGATCCGCACTTATAACTTCCCGCAAGGCCGCTTAACCGATCACCGGATTAATCTGACCATTTACCGTTTAAACGAAGTGATGGAAGGCGATTTAGAATTAGTGCTTGAACCGCTGAATCAGGAACACCAGGCTGACTTACTGGCCGCGCTGGCAGACGAAAACCGCTAAGATGACACTGACACAATGGCTGCAACAGGCAACCCGCCAGCTTAGTGACGTGTCACCGCTGGCGGCGGATGACGCCAAATTGTTATTGTGTCATCAGCTGCATGTCAGTGTCAGTTATCTGTACAGTCATGCAGACGACACGCTGACCACGGCTGATCTGAATGCCTTGCAGCAGCTGCTTGGCCGGGCGGTGCAGGACGAGCCTATTGCTTATATTATTGGCCAATGGCCGTTCTGGAATATTGAACTGGAAGTCGCCAGCTGTACCCTGATCCCCAGGCCAGATACGGAGCTTCTGGTTGAGCAGGCACTGGCGTTGCCGCTGCCGCAAAACGCCAAAGTGCTGGATTTGGGCACCGGCACGGGTGCCATCGCACTGGCGTTGGCCTGTAACCGGCCGCTATGGCAGGTGACGGCGGTAGACAAAATACCTGCAGCCGTAGAGCTTGCCAGGCGCAATGCGAAACGGTTAGCAGCCAGCAACTGCACAATATTACCCAGCAACTGGTTCAGCGCCGTTACCGGCCAATATTTTGATCTTATTGTCAGCAACCCCCCTTACATTGAACCTGACGACCCGCATTTACCGGCGCTGAAATATGAGCCGGTATCCGCCCTGGTGGCCGCAGAGCAGGGCCTGGCAGATTTAGCCATTATTTGCCAGCAGGCACCGGCTTATTTAGCCGCAAATGGCTGGTTATGGCTGGAGCATGGTTATAACCAGGCCGAGGCCGTGCAGCAGTTATTAGCCGCGGCGGGCTTTAGCCATGTACAGTCGCGTAAAGATTACGGTGATAACTGGCGGATCAGTGGCGGTTGTTTAAATCGGAGCGACTAATCACAACAAAGTTTTGACCCCCAAGCTATTAGCGCATATAACTATTTAACGTTTTTTAAATCGCTATCTGTTTTTGGAGCCTGCCTGATGAATGACGCCTTTCTGTTTGCGGACGAGACTGAACTTCCTGAAGTGGCCAACCATGGCTTTTGGAAAGTATTAATTGTCGATGATGAACCGGAAGTGCATACCGTCACCAAGCTGGCGCTTAGCGACTTTACCTTCAATAACAAAAGCCTTGAATTTTTAAGCGCCTATTCAGGGGCTCAGGCCCGGGAGCTAATTGCCGCAAACCCGGATACGGCCATTATTTTACTGGATGTGGTGATGGAAACCGATGATGCCGGTTTGCTGGTAGCACGACATGTGCGGGAAGAGCTGAAAAACGAGCATGTGCGGATTATTCTTCGTACCGGTCAACCTGGCCAGGCACCCGAGCGCCAGGTTATTGTTAATTATGATATTAACGACTATAAATCAAAAACGGAGCTGACAGCGCAAAAGCTGTTTACCGTGATTATGTCCAGCCTGCGCTCGTATCGCGATATTCTGTCGCTGGAACATAGCCGGCAGGGCCTGGAAAAAATTATTAATGCCTCAATTGATCTGTTCTCTTCTCATTCGATGGAGCAATTTATAGAAGGGGTGTTACAACAACTAACCTCCATTTTGGGCAGCCATGAAAATGCCTTGCTGGCCAGTTCTTCTCTTGTCGCAGGCAATGTGAGCTCTGATGCCGACCCACACGATTTAGTGGTATTTGCCGGACAGGGCCAGTTTGCCCGAAAAGAGGGTAAGCCGGTGCAGGAGGTGTTAAATCACGAACTGCTGGCGGCATTTGAAACAGCACTAGATAGTCGCAGTATTGTTTATAGGGATAATTATCTGGTGGCATACTGTTGCAGTAAATTTACCCACGGCTCGCTGTTGTATATTTCTGGCTTACCGGGGCAGGTCAGTGATAACCAGAAAAAGCTGATTGAGCTATTTGCCCAGAACGTACAAATAGCTTACGAGAATGTGCAGTTACAGCATGAAATAGAAGATACCCAACGCGAAATAGTCTACCGGCTGAGCGAAGCGGTAGAACATCGCTCGGTTGAAACCGGCAACCATGTGCGCCGGGTTGCCTTTATTTGCTATGACCTGGCAAAAGCTTATGGCCTGAGTGAAGAAGAAGCGGAGCGGCTAATGTATGCTTCACCGCTGCATGATGTAGGAAAAGTGGGGATCCCGGATGGTATTTTAAATAAACCAGCAACGCTTGACAGCGGTGAATGGGAAGTGATGAAAACCCACAGCAACATCGGCTACGATATTTTGAAAGACTCAAAACGTGTTATTATTCAGGCCGGTGCAATTATCGCTCAGGACCATCATGAAAAATGGGATGGTACCGGCTACCCTGCAGGTAAAAAGGGTAAAGACATTCATGTCTATGGCAGGATTGCCGCCCTGGCAGATGTTTACGATGCACTGCGCCACCGGCGTTGCTATAAACAGGCGTGGAGTAAGGAAGAGGTCGTCGCTCATATTGTGGCGGAGTCGGGGAAGCAGTTCGAACCTGAGTTGGTTAAATTATTTCAGCAACGGGTTGAGAAGCTCGAAGCAATTTTACAAAAATATCCTGATATTGAGGAGTAGCAATAAGGACCCTGTAGTATGTATATGGCGTTTAAAAGTCTGCACCTGTTGTTGGCGGTACTGAGTGTGAGTTTGTTATTTATTCGCTTTGGTATGATGTTGCGCAGCTCGCCAATGCTGCAGCATAAACTGCTGAAAATTGGCCCCCACGTGGTTGATACTTTACTTATTTTATCTGCAGTGGTGTTAATGCTCAGTATTAATCAGTATCCGTTTGTTGATAGCTGGCTGACGGAGAAAGTAATTGCCTTGCTCGCTTATATCGCCCTGGCCGTGATGGCACTGCGTGGGCGTACCATGGCCATACGCTGGTTATGTTTTTTAGGTGCGCTGGGTTGGCTGGGGCTAATGGTCAGGGTAGCGCTTGATAAACAACCGGTGTTTATACCGCTTTAATTTAAATAAATTGCTGGAATATTATGGAACAGAAAACCGTCAGGGTCGGTAACCTTACAGTAAATAACCAGCAGCAGTTTGTGCTGTTTGGTGGCATGAACGTGCTGGAATCACGGGATATGGCAATGCGCATTGCCGAGCATTACGTTACCGTATGCGCCAGGCTTGGCATCCCTTTTGTGTTCAAAGCATCGTTTGACAAAGCGAATCGCTCGTCGGTGCACTCTTACCGGGGCCCTGGTCTTGAGGAAGGCTTAAAAATCTTTGCTGAAATTAAAGATACCTTCAATGTGCCACTGATTACCGATGTACATGAACCCTGGCAAGCTGCGCCTGTGGCAGAAGTGGTTGATGTCATTCAGCTGCCGGCATTTTTAGCCCGGCAGACGGATTTGGTGGTGGCTATGGCCAAAACCGGCGCGGTGATTAACGTTAAAAAACCGCAATTTCTGGCACCGCACGAAATGCGCCATATCATTACTAAGTTTGCCGAAGCCGGTAACGATAAGGTGATTTTGTGTGAGCGTGGCAGTTGCTTTGGCTATAACAACCTGGTGGTTGATATGCTGGGTATGGATGAAATGAAGCAATTCGCTCCGGTAATATTTGATGCCACCCATGCATTGCAAAAGCCAGGTGGCCGAACCGATTCGGCAGATGGCCGGCGAGCTCAGGCTGCTCAGCTAGCGCGCTCTGGCATGGCACTTGGTTTGGCGGGGTTGTTTATTGAAGCCCATCCTGATCCGGACCAGGCAAAATGTGACGGTCCTTGTGCCTTACCATTGGCGAAGCTGGAAGGATACCTCAGCCAGATGCAGCAACTGGACCAGCTGGTGAAAAGCTTTGCACCGCTGGATACCTCTGCCAGCTAAGACAGTGTGCGCCAGTTAGTAGCGCTGGCGCACGTAATTAACCACATCCTGATACTTCTCCTGCATCACCCTGGCATGTTCATTAATAACTGACCAATCACTGTTTTCAGCTGCCCGCTCCAGCTTTAATGCCTCTGCTGACAGACTTACTGCACCAACACTTTTTGCGACCGATTTAAACTGATGAGCAACCGCTCTAACGGAGCTGCGATTCTGTGTCTTGGCTACCGTGCTCAGCTCAGTCAGTAACTCTTTAGCGTGCTTCACAAAGTAGTTAAGATACTCTTCATGTTTGGCCGGCTCATTGCCCAGAAAGTTGGCAATGGTGGTAAAACAAATAGGAGAGGGTTGCTGACCAGATTCAGTGTTGTTGGCAGCGGACGCTACCGGCTTTTTGACGGTAGCTGGCAGCCAGCGCTTCAGCATGGTCTCCAGGGTAACCAGTTCTAACGGCTTGGTAATATAACCATCCATACCAATACTGATACATTTTTGCTCTTCACCTTTTAGGGCGTTGGCGGTAACGGCGACAATCCGGCTGAAATTACTGTCATCCTGGCGGTTTAAACTTTCTTTGCGAATTGCAATGGCTAAATCGTAGCCACTCATATTGGGCATGTGTAAATCGGTTAACACTAACGGGTAGTGATAGTGTCGCCACATATCCAGTGCAATCGCGCCATCATCTGCCACTTCAACCGCGTAACCCAGCGCATTAAGCTGATCGACAATCACCCGTTGGTTCATGATGTTATCTTCAGCCAGCAAGATTAACTGTTTGTCGCGCCGCGCAGTTTCAATATCCGGAGCGCCTTTACTTAAATTAAGGTTAGACGTTTGTTGCGGTTTGGGTTTCTCTTTACGCTTGGCGGCAACTAAAATGGCGTCATACAAGTGACTGCGACAAATTGGAGAGCTATGCAGATAGTAGATTTGCTCATTGCTGTGCTCGGATAATTCAACCTGATTGGTTATAACAATAAACGGCACCTGCTCCAATTGCGGCACCTGCTGCAGCATTTTAATATGATCCGCAGAAATTTGCTCATAGGTCGCGTCAAGCACCCACACAGCTGCCTGCTTAGGTGGCAATGGCTGTTGCGCGGAAGCTCGCTTAAATAATGCTTCAATATTGTTGATGACATCCAGTTCGGCATGGGCATGCGTGAAGTAATCGCTTAAATGCTCCTGGTTATCGCTATCCTGAGTAAACAGGCAAATATGCACATCGCGCAACAGCTCTTTACCCACGTAGTCTATTTCGTCAGAGCGGCGCATCGGGATCCTGACTTTGAACTCCGTGCCTTTGCCCACTTCGCTTTGCACGTCAATATCACCATACATCAGTGAGGTAAGACGCTGACAAATAGACAGGCCAAGGCCGGTACCACCAAATTTTCGGGTAATAGAACCTTCGGCCTGATTAAACGGATGAAATACGTGGTTTATCTGGCGCTGCGTCATACCACGGCCGTTATCTATAACGGTAAACTGGATTTGACTGTATTCAAGGTTTTCTTCCAATAAATCAGCACGTATCACCACTACCCCGGTTCTCTGCGGAGTGGTCTCGGTAAACTTAATGGCGTTACCCGCCAGATTATATAATATCTGGCGCAACCGAACCGGATCACCAAATAAGCCATTAGGTATTTTCGGGTCGATATACAATTTCAGATCGATTTGCCGCTGATAGGCAACAGACACCAGAATGCGGCCGACCGCTTCAATAATATCAACCAGAGACACCGGAATATTTTCCAGTTCCAGTTTACCGGCCTCTATTTTTGAGAAATCCAGAATATCGTCCAGAATGCGTAGCAACGAGAAAGACGACTCGCGGATGGTATCGGTCATTCTGAACTGTGAGGTAGAGAGCTGGGTTTTTCGGAGTAAATCAATGGTACCGATAATACCATTCATTGGCGTACGAATTTCATGGCTCATGGTCGCTAAGAAGGTCGATTTTGCTTCGTTAGCGCGCTCAGCGGTAAGCTTGGCGGTTTCTAAGGCATCTGTGCGTTCTTTGATTCGGGTCTCGACTTCTTGTTTCAGCTGGGCAATATCGGTTTCTGAGTTTTTCAGGGCCTGTTGCCCCTGCTCAATCCGCCGGAACAGCTGGTTAATATAACTGCCCATCACCCCAAAATCATCGTGGGCATGACTCTCAACACTACCATCGAACAGGTTTTTATCCAGCGCCGTTTTAGTCCCATCGACTAAGGGTGTCAGTTTACGGCTGAAGAACACAGAAATGGCATAGGCAAAGCTTAAACTGAGTACCGCACCGCTAACGAGACTAATTAAAAATGCCAGCAGCAGCGGTAGCTGACTGGTTGGCGGAATATAATTTACATTCACCAGCAGGGTGTTGACGTCGTTACTGACTACTCTGCTGACGATTAAAAAACTTCCCTGACGGACTTCGCGGTTCGCCAATTCAGGTTGTGGTACGAAGTTGGCGAGGTTTACCGTATTGGCAATCAGTTCCAGCTGTTGGTTCGACTGGCGATATAAATAGATAGCCCGTTGGCTATCGGCATTGCGGGCTTGCAACAGCAATTGTTCGGCAGCCTGAATATTGTCATTACGCAGTGGCGTGCTTAAGGCGCTGGCAAGAATAGTGGTCTCGGCCGTTAAGCGGGCGAGCTGCTGCTCTTCCTGATTTTGTTCTGGCAAGGTAAACAGGGTGTACAGGGCAGCTTGCAGTAACAGAATAACCAGGGCCATTAATGCCAGGCGTCGAAACATCGGTTTGGTGTATGAGGTTTTTTCCATCAGCGGTCCATCTAAATGCGTTGTACGGCGTGTCGGTTAACTGAATACAGTGTAACAAGTTTTTTGAGGCTGGCGCAGTGTTAATTTTAATAGCTGGCCAACAAAGCAGCGGCCTTTGGTTAATCCCTGTCCGGTTGCGATGCTTTTAGAAAAAATCTGTTGACTTAGACCGGCAAAATCCGTTTAATACGACCCGCATTGCCCAGATAGCTCAGTCGGTAGAGCAGCGGATTGAAAATCCGCGTGTCGGTGGTTCGATTCCGCCTCTGGGCACCATAATTTTGGTGTCTTGTTCCATTACTGCTTTGGTTTAGCTTATCAGGCAGCATAATATAACCAGCACAATGTTTTTGCCCAGATAGCTCAGTCGGTAGAGCAGCGGATTGAAAATCCGCGTGTCGGTGGTTCGATTCCGCCTCTGGGCACCATTAAAGTTAAAACGCCAGCATATTGCTGGCGTTTTGCTTTTTTTCAGCCAGGCGTCATCTTTGATTACTCGGCACGTCCAGTGCCTCGCCCTTATAAGGGCCACCAGTATGGTATTTCCCCCGAGTCGACATAAATTTCAGTTAGTTGAAATAGGCAGCCGCCGCTATCTTTGGTAAGCTCGGCTCAGGTCTGCTATTTACCCGCCTTTTATCAGGTATAAGGTACCAGGCATCAGATATAAGCGCTTCTATTAAAAACTATAACGATGGAGTTTACTTACCATGAAATACGCTATTACCCTGTTAGCAACGGCCATGCTTAGTGCATGTGGTGGTGCTAAACAAGATGTAAAACCCAGTCAGGATGTTACCGTGAGTACAGAGCAACGCCAGCCATTAGCTTATCCCGATACCCGCAAGGGCGACACCGTTGATACTTATTTCGACACCACGGTAGCCGATCCTTACCGCTGGCTGGAAGATGACCGCAGCAGCGAAACTGAAGCCTGGGTAAAGGCGCAGAACAAGGTCACTTTTTCCTACCTGGAACAAATTCCGTTTCGGGATGAAGTGCGTGCCAAGTTAGAGAAATCATGGAATTTTGAGCGGATTGGTGCGCCCTTTAAAGAAGGTGATTACCAGTATTTTTATAAAAACGACGGCTTACAAAACCAATTCGTGTTGTACCGGCAAAAAGAGGGCGGTGAAGCTGAAGTATTTTTAGACCCGAATACTTTTAGTGAAGATGGCACCACCTCACTGGCAGATATTGAATTTTCGCGCGATGGCAGTCTGGCAGCCTATGCTATTTCTGAAGGTGGCAGTGACTGGCGGAAAATTATCATTATTGATGCGAAAACCAAAGAACAACTGGAGCCAACCCTGATTGATGTTAAATTCAGCGGTATCTCCTGGGTGGGCAACGATGGTTTCTTTTATTCCAGTTATGACAAGCCAGAAGGCAGTGAATTATCGGCGATGACCGATCAGCACAAGCTGTATTATCACAAACTGGGTACTGGTCAGACTGAAGATAAGGTGGTGTTTGGCGGCACGCCAGAGCAGAAACACCGCTATGTCGGTGCTTCAGTGACTGAAGATGATAAATACCTGCTAGTGTCGGCAGCAGTATCAACTTCTGGTAATAAACTCTTTTTAAAAGACTTAACTAAAGCAAACAGCCCGTTCGTGACGATTCTGGATCATACCGACTCGGATACTGACTTACTGGATAACGACGGCGACAAGCTGTATTTAGTAACCAACCTGAATGCACCAAACCGCAAAGTGGTGGTGACTTCAGCGACAAAGCCGACCCCGGAAAACTGGCAGGAACTGATACCTGAAACCGAAAATGTTCTGCGGATCAGTAAAGGCGCAGGCTATTTATTTGCTAATTACATGGTCGATGCCATTGCCAAAGTCAAACAATACGATTACAGCGGTAAACTGGTCAGAGACATTAATTTGCCCGGAATAGGCAGTGTCGGTGGCTTCAGCGGCAAAAAAGACGCTGAGCAGCTGTATTATTCTTTTGCTAACTACACCACACCTTCCAGCATTTACGCTTTTGCGCCGGACAGTGGTGCCTCTGATTTATATAACAGCCCGAAAATTGAATTTAATCCGGAAAATTATACCTCTGAGCAGGTTTTCTATACTTCAAAAGATGGCACCAAGGTGCCAATGATCATCAGCTATAAGAAAGGCCTGAAAAAAGACGCGTCTAACCCGACTATTTTATATGGTTATGGTGGCTTCAACGTCAGCCTTACCCCGTCGTTCAGTGTGGCAAACGCCGTCTGGATGGAAATGGGTGGTGTATATGCCGTCGCTAATTTACGCGGGGGTGGTGAGTATGGTAAAGCCTGGCACAATGCCGGCGTGCAGCAGCAAAAACAAAATGTGTTTGACGATTTTATTGCTGCAGCAGAATATTTACAGCAACAGCAATATACCTCTGCTGACAAACTGGCCATTCGTGGTGGTTCAAACGGCGGCTTGCTGGTTGGTGCGGCCATGACGCAACGTCCTGAGTTGTTTAAAGTGGCGCTACCTGCTGTAGGTGTACTGGACATGCTGCGCTATCATACCTTTACCGCGGGCGCTGGCTGGGCCTACGACTACGGTACGGCGGAGCAGTCTGCTTATATGTTTCAGTATTTAAAAGGCTATTCACCAGTACACAACGTGCAACCCGGTACTACTTATCCGGCCACTATGGTAACTACTGCTGATCATGATGACCGGGTTGTGCCGGCGCATTCCTTTAAATTTGCAGCAGAGCTGCAAGATAAAGCCACCAAGGTTAACCCGCAACTGATCCGGATTGATGTTAACGCCGGGCACGGTGCTGGTATGCCGGTATCGATGGTGATTGATCAGACTGCCGATATTTTCAGCTTCACCCTTTACAACATGGGATACCAGCAACTGCCGCAGTAATGCTGTAATCGTACTTAACGGTACAGGGAACAAAACAAACGGCGCACTGGCGCCGTTTTTTGTTTCACATGCAGCGGCGTAAAGCTTGATAAAAACTGCAGCAAGCGCCAAAGTAACAGTTAAACTTGTAAAAGGCCGGGCCGCGTATTAAAGTGCGTGCCCTTTTTATTTTTCAGGTTCTGCGCGGCGTGATTTCGCATCACAGGCGCTCAGTTCCCGCCGGTACATTTTTGCAGTGGGAGTCCACAGTATGGCAAAGGCAGTGATCCTGGTTCTGGATAGTTTTGGTATTGGCAGTGCGCCCGATGCCGAGTTATTTGGTGATGTGGGTGCGAATACGTTTGGCAGTATCGCGCGTGAATTCGTAAAACAAAAAGGCCGCCAGCTGGCCTTGCCTAACCTGGCGCGTTTAGGCCTGGTTAAAGCCGCAACGGCCGCTGCAGGCAGTGCGCCGAAAGTGGAGGACAGTGCAGAGCCGGTGGGCGCCTATGGTTATGCTCGCGAGCTGAGCAGTGGTAAAGATACACCCAGTGGCCATTGGGAAATGGCTGGCGTGCCAGTACTGTTTGACTGGGGCTATTTTTCAGAGAAAACCGAGAGTTTTCCTCCAGAGCTTATTGCCGAATTATGTAAGCGGACCGGCGTAACCGGTATTTTAGGAAATTGTCATGCCTCTGGCACTGACATTTTGCATAAGCTGGGTGACGAGCATATAAAAACCGGCAAACCCATCTGTTATACCTCTGCTGACAGTGTATTTCAGGTCGCCGCCCATGAAACGCATTTTGGTCTGGAGAAACTGTTAAGTTTTTGCCGGGTCGCCCGTGAGTTGTTAGACAAATACAATATGGGTCGGGTAATTGCCCGGCCGTTTTTAGGTGATAGCCCGGACAATTATGCCCGTACCGGCAACCGCCGCGATTATTCAGTGTTACCTCCTGCGCCCACTGTGCTGGATAAATTAACCGATGCAGGTGGCAAGGTGATCAGTATCGGTAAAATAGCCGATATCTACGCCCATCAGGGGATCAGCGAAACGATTAAAGCGACTGGCCTGGCGGCACTGGTTGATACCACCTTGGCTGAAATGGCAAAACAGCCAGCGCAAAGCCTGGTGTTTACCAACCTGGTCGATTTTGATCAGAATTACGGTCACCGGCGTGATGCGATTGGCTACGGCGAAGCGCTGGAATATTTTGATAGCCGCTTACCCGAGCTGCTTAATGCCTGTGGTGAAGATACCTTGCTGCTGATGACGGCAGATCATGGCTGTGACCCAACCTGGCCAGGTACCGAGCACACCCGGGAATATATTCCGGTGCTAGCCTATCAGCATGGCCTGGCCAGTACTGACTTGGGCGAGCGCATGAGTTTTGCTGACATAGGCCAGACCCTGGCCGATTATTTTAAGCTGGACGCCATGGCGCACGGCGATTCCTTTATTGCTAAATTACATTAAGAGAGAACTATGGCTACTCCTCATATTAACGCTGCTGATGATGCTTTTGCACAAACCGTATTAATGCCAGGCGATCCGTTACGAGCTAAACACATAGCCGAAACCTTTTTAACCGATGCAGTGTGCGTCAACACGGTACGTAGCATGTTTGGGTATACCGGTACCTATCAGGGCAAGAGCGTCAGTGTATTAGGCTCTGGCATGGGCATTCCGTCTATGTCTTTGTATGCCACAGAACTGGCCAAATTCTACGGTGTTAAGAATATTATCCGCATTGGCTCCTGCGGCGCACTGCCGCTTGAGGTAAAAGTGCGTGATGTGGTTATTGCCATGGGCGCCAGCACCGATTCAGCCGTTAACCGTAACCGCCTGGACGGAATGGATTTTGCGGCTATCGCCAATTACGACTTACTGGAAAAAGCCGTACATGCTGCCCGCGCCAAGCAGATTAACGTCAAAGTGGGTAATGTATTCACTTCTGACTTATTTTATAACCCAAGTGAAACCCTGTTTGATACGCTGGAAAAATATGGCGTATTGGCAGTAGAGATGGAAGCTGCCGGTTTATATGGTGTAGCAGCCGAATATGGCATTAATGCGCTGGCCATTTTAACGGTAAGCGATCACATTCGTACCGGTGAGGCGCTGGATGCCGACTTACGCCAGACCAGCTTTAATGAGATGGTTGAAATTGCCTTGTCATTAATTTAGTTATTTATCTGATTACAATCGGAATTATTATGTCTCTTACCACCAATAAAATGTTTTATGTGTCTTGGGAAGCTTTTCACCGGGCCAGCAAAGAGTTGGCCCAGCAACTGCTGGGCCGTGATTTCACTGCCATAGTGGCAGTAAGCCGCGGTGGCCTGGTGCCTGCCGCTATTCTGGCGCGTGAGCTAAATATCCGGGTGGTCGACAGTATTTGTGTCGCCAGCTATGAGCATGATAAACAGGGCAGCTTACGTATTCTAAAAGACGCCAGCCTGGAAGATAACGCCAAGCTGCTAATTGTTGACGATTTAGTCGATACCGGTGAAACCGCCCGCACGTTGCGCGAGCATTTCCCCAAGGCTTGTTTCGTTACAGTTTATGCCAAGCCACAGGGTAAGCCACTGGTCGACCATTATATTACCGATATCGAGCAGGATACCTGGATCCAACTGCCATGGGATATGGAACTGGCCTACAGCAAGCCATTAGCGGAGCATTAAGCTTATGGCTGCAGTAAAAAATATTACTATTACTCTTCCTGAGTGGATTAACGAGGTTGTTGACTGGCAGAAAACCTACCACAATGATCAGGAAAAAATGGCGCTGGCCGTCGAGCTGTCGAAGCAAAACGTGCTGCGTGGTACCGGTGGCCCGTTTGGCAGCGCTATTTTTGCCTGTGACAGCGGCAAGCTGATCAGTGTTGGCGTTAACCGGGTAATGCCAATGCATAACTCGGCGGCCCACGGCGAAATGGTCGCTATTATGTTTGCTGAGCAGCAAGTGCAGAGTTTCAGCTTACATGCCGATGGCGTAAAGCGCGAATTGTTTACCTCCTGCGAGCCCTGCGCCATGTGCTTAGGCGGCACGCTATGGAGCGGGGTAAAGCGTTTAGTTTGTGCGGCTACTGCAGACGATGCCCGCGCTATAGGCTTTGACGAAGGCCCGGTAGAGGCCAGCAGTTATCAGTATTTAACCGACGCCGGTATTGAAGTAGTGCGTTTAGTGCAGCGCGATGAAGCTAACGCAGTACTGCAGCTTTATGCCAATGGTGGCGGTGAAATTTATAACGGATAGTGATAATAGCTAGTTACAACGGTTAGCGCTTATACCTATAAGCGCGCCATTTTTTAATGCTAACGCAAAGCAGTAACGCTTCCCCCGCAGACGTTCTGCGCGCCGGTTCCAACGCTTTTTCTGACTCAGTACATGACCCATTTGACTGGATAACGAAGTTCCAACAGTTGAACAGCGGCTAAGTGCCAATAGCGGCAATTTGTTCAGACTTAGTTTGCCTATTGGATAAAGAATTGGATTGTAAATGAATAACCACACTAATCGTGACTTAAACTTAGTGATGTACGCATTGTTTCATGTGAGAAGCCTAGACGATGTGCGTGCTAATAATTATATGTACAATATTTACGGCCAATTTACTCGTGAATTTGATAAAGCTACGCAAGAAAAGGTGGTTAATACGATACAAAAGGCCTTGGACAATGGAAACCTTAGTGATTTCTACACATTACCTAATTTACCTGGATCCAATGAATTCAAAACTGAGTACCTGAAAATTGTGTTGGGTCATTTGAAAGGTGCCATGAACTGACAATACGTGTCAGTTGGACAGCATTCGTCGGGCGTTTGTTTTCTTATCGCAACGCAAGTTAACTACGCTATCCCGAAAACTGCCGCTACAGTATGCGTTACTTCCGCAATTCGCTCAGAGCAGACTGTCTAGTAAAAGCTGGGAAGTCCATTGTGTCCCCCTTTTCAGGTGAGAAACTCGTATTCCGGATACAAAGCTCTTTCTCATTCACCGGAGCAACTCGCCCGTCGCCTGGCGGCATGGGTTCAGACACTCTCCGGTTCTTTCAAAAGAGGTTCTATCCTCTATTATTTAAGTCGATACCTGACTCAATGATTGGACAATTGAGTTGTGACAGAACTCGCGTCGCGATTGAAAAAAATATCCTGATCCTGTCGACTCTGGCCCTAATGATATCAACGATTTGGTTTATAGTGACATTTTTACGGAGTGCTTTACGACCGAACACCACGACCAGTCAGCAAGTTACCAGTAAGCCGTGAAGCGGTGTTGAATTCATATAAGTGAGTATTGCGATGAGAATAGAAGTACTGGACCAACCGGAGCAGGCCTTGATTGAACTGCTGGATATGAAAATAGCTGAATTTAACTGGGCGAACTGGGAGGTGCAGGAAAGGCTGCCGATTGCAGTGCAAATTAAAGATAATAATGGTGAGGTTATTGCCGGTTCGGCAGGCAGAACATTTGGCAATTGGTTACAGATTAATACATTGTGGGTGTCAGAGAGCTTCAGGGGCCAGCAGATGGGTAGCAAAATATTGCAGGCGATAGAGCTGGGCGCGAAAAAACGAGGCTGTGTAAATTGCCTGTTAGATACCTTAAATTTTCAAGCCATGCCATTTTATGAAAAACACGGATACCAGGTGCAGTGGGTGCAGGAAAACTACCCTAAGAACGGCTGTAAATACTATATGGTGAAGCGGCTGTAAGTGAACGAAAGCAAATATTAGAGCAAATATTAGGGTCAGATTAAAATTAATCTGAATGCTTGCTCCACACATAACGCCTTCTCTCGCTTTTGCTTTCCTGGCAAAAGTATTTAAAAGTCCCAGTAAAATTAATTTAAGCAGTTACAAATGCTGCTGACATGCTTTCGCTATGACAAGCTAGCCAAACATTGTTCTTTGTGCGGTGAAAAACCAATTAAGTTTCCCCTGTCAATTGTGCCCCTTTTGATTCCAATGCTATGGTCTATACTGACATTTCTACGCAGTGCATTGTGACCGAAAATCACTGCCAGCCACCAGAGTGTTGTTCAATAATAGGGGGACGGGGCAGTCTATGAATAATAAAATCAGACAAGCTATTGCTGATCTCATTGAACTTGCTGCCAGCACCAGCAGTAATAAGTGGCTTGCTCTGGTGGTTGATGATTCGCTCGAGCCGCTGATACATGCGGCTTCTGACGTTGCAGAAATCAGAACCTACCTGCAAGCTGCCGAGCTTCTAATTGACAAACAATCCAGAGAACTCATCAAAATTGAGTTACAGGAAACGGTTGCTGTATTGACCGGAGAAACCTCCCGCTCAACCTTTAAAACCGCCCGCACGCTTAAAGCCGTTAATTTATTTAATGCTAAGGGGGATCATCAGGGTTTACTAGTTGCGCTGAGTGTATCGTCAGAACATTCCGACAATCTGAAAGAAGACGCATTGCCGCGCATTGCTCAACTGGCAGAACAATTTATTGCAGCCGGAACATTGGAAGACCAAAGCCAGCAAGCGCTTGAGCATAGTTTTAATATAAACCGCGCTATCCTTAACACGCTTTATGATGCGGTGGTTATGACGGACCTTAAGGGGCATATCCAGAGCGTAAATCCCGCATTGGAGAAAATGTTTGGATACCCGGAAAACGAGTTGATTGGCGAGTCGATTACCAAACTTATGCCGGCTGAGATAGCACATCATCATGCTGATTACATGCTTGCCTATGCTGAGGGGAAAACAGCCGGGAAAATTATGGGCAATGTGCGCGCTGTACAAGGGCAAAGGGCAGACGGCACCCGCTTTACCCTGCAGATTGCAGTAACCGAAGCCAGGGTTGGGGCTGAACGCCTGTTGGTCGCTGCCTTGCAGGATATTACCCAAAGCGAGGAAGCCAGATTAAACCTGAAGCGCTTTCGCAAAACACTCGACAGTACACTGGACTGCGTTTTTATGTTTGATGCAGATACCCTGCAGTTTTTCTATGTGAATCAGGGGGCACTTGACCAGCTGGGCTATACCACAACCGAGCTTCTCAAACTCCATCCCTACGACGTAAAACCGCATTATCCGGAAGCTGAATTCAGAAAGATGATCGCGCCTTTGCTAAACGGAGAGGTTCGCCGCCTGAATTTTCAAACAGTTCATCGCCACAAAAATGGCCACGACTTGCCAGTGGATATCTCATTACAGTATGTCAAACTGGAAGATGAGCCTGCGCGGTTCATCGCTATAGTCAGAGACATTACCGCACAGCAACAATATAAGGAAGAAATTGAACACCTGGCATACTTTGACCCGTTAACTAATCTACCGAACCGCAGCCTGATTGCGACAAAGCTCGAAAACTGCCTGCGTAATTGTGCCAAAACCGGCCATTTTGGCGCTGTGATGCTAACCGACCTGGACGATTTTAAATCGATAAACGATACCCTCGGTCATCGTGATGGCGACCAGCTATTGATTGAAATTTCAACCCGCTTTGCCAATGTGCTGGGCGATCGCCATTCTATTGCAAGATTGGGCGGAGATGAATTTTTGGTGGTGTTAAACACCCAGCATCAGGATTACAAGGTTGCGCTTGATGAAGTTAGTCTGATAGCACAGCAAATGCTGAGCGCCGCAGCGCAGCCAACCGACACACTTGGCCATGCGTCACCCATATCAACCAGCCTTGGCTTGGTGCTTTTTAATGATGATAGCATTTGCGCCAGCGAGTTAATGAGGATGGCTGACATTGCGATGTACGACGCCAAGAAGAAGGGAAAAAACCATTTCAGTCTGTTTGACGATATCATGCAGCAAGAGCTGTTAGAAGAGCATAGACTTACTGCCGATCTGAACCGGGCACTAGCGGGAAACAATGAAATCGTACCGTGGTTTCAGCCCAAGGTGGATCGAAACGGCAGATTTATCGGGTTTGAGGCTCTGGCCCGCTGGCATCATCCTGAACGGGGGCTACTTAACCCCATCAGCTTTATCGGACTGGCCGAAAAGAAGAACCTGATGGTGCCACTCAGTAACCAGATACTATTGAAAACCTGCAGGTTAATGAGTAAATGGCGCAGGCAGTTTGCCATAGATAACTTAACCGTCTCTGTTAATATCAGCCAAAGTCAGCTGGCGATGGGTAACTTCCCGGATAACGTCGAAATGATTCTGTCGGAAACCGGCCTGCCGCCATCAGCATTGATGCTTGAGGTAACGGAAAGCGTTATTGCAGAAAACATTGCTGCCAGTGTGCAGCAAATGAAACGGATCCGGGCCATGGGCGTCCGTTTTTCTCTGGATGACTTCGGCACGGGTTATTCGTCCTTATCTTACGTTCGACAGCTACCGATCGATGAACTGAAGATTGACAAAAGTTTTGTTAATACCCTACTCAGTGATTCGGAAACGCACTCTATTGTAAAAATTATTTTGTTATTAGCCGACGTACTTAAATTAGATGTTATAGCGGAAGGTATTGAACAGGAAGCACAATGGCAGGCGTTGCTGGAACTGGGTTGCTCAGGATTCCAAGGCTACTTTTTCAGTCGTCCGCAGCCGCCTGAAGATATTTTTGAAAAGCTGCAGTCAAGTTATCAGTAATCTGTGGGCCTAGAGACGAATACGCAGAGATATTCATTTGAATGAGCATTGTGATAAAAATAGCACTGTTATCTTTGTGTAATCATAAGACGAAAGCATAAAAAACCCAGCAACGCTGGGTTTTCACAAGACTAGAATGGTTTAAATGATACGCCGGCGACGGAACAGTAATGCGCCCATTGCCAGCGTAAACAACGCTATCGTAGAAGGTGCGGATACAACCTGAGCAGCGCCGAGACTGATAGAATCGAAGTTCACTAAGTTCCCGTCAAGGTCAAACACTTCCAGGAAGCCAAACCCGAAAGCATCGTCGAAGATCATCTGATAACTCCAGGTAAATGGTCCAAAACCAACGTCATCTCCGTCAAACTCGAAAAATTCGATTCCTGCAAAGATATTGTCGCTGTCGATAACGACTTCAAATAGGAACACATTAAATACGTCACCCCAGGAATACAGGTCGCTGAGATTAAAATTTATCAGCGTTATGCTATCACCAAAGGCAGTATCTAAAATGCCGGTATTTAGCTGGCTGTTATCTATTTGAATTTCAATAGAACCAATTTTCCCGTAGAAATCGCCGATGATGTCCTGTTTTATATTGATAAGACCCGCGTTGGCGGCAAAGGATGTTGCAAACATTAGCGTAATAGCGAACAACGATTTACTTATTAATTTTGTAATAGATTTCATTATCTACTTCCTTTTTTTTTAAAAATTGCCGGGACAGACTCGCTATCCCGGCGTTCCCTGACTACGGCTGAACTACTTCCAATGCCGTTGTGCCTTGTACTTCACCATTACCATCAGTAAAGGTAACAGTACCCATGTATAAGCCTGAGGCTAAGCCACGTGTTCTGAGGCTGATATTTTGCAGGCGGTTTTCAACTGCGCGGGTTGATGCAGAAACCACGGTTGTAGACTCAGCACCGTCAACAATCCAGATAAGCTGCGTATAATCCACACTGGCATTGCCAAGCAAATCTACGCCTTGGACAAACAACAGATAGAAGCTAAGGCCACTGTCTACCGTATTTTCCGGGTTAACAATGATCATATCTTCATTTGCATCTGGGCCTGTAGAGCTCTGCAGAGGTGAGCAGCTATTTCCTGTTGGAGTGGGTACACAGGTGTATAGCACCAGGTCTAAGTTGGTACCCGGAACGCTAACTAACCCGTCACGGGTGCTTATCCTTAGTAACGTTGCTCCTTCAGGTACACCAAATGCTGTGTAATACGATGGAGAAGCTACGTTAATGCCAAAATTAAATGCGCCCGGGTTGCTGGGTGAGGTTTTATTGACACCAAAGGGTAAGCTCAGGCCTTGATAATCGATGTTAAAACTACCGGAATATAAGGTCTCAACAAAGAACAGAGCACGGCCCCGATTCAATGTTAATGACAGGAGTTCAGGTACAATAATAGTCTGTGTCGGAACCTGATTGACGGCAATGGGGCTGCGTACAGTCAAACCATCACTGCTTTCAAGGGTTACTGCACCAAATACCCACTGATTGGCCGGGAAGCCAGGCACTGAGTTAAAGGTTAAGCTGTAGCTTGCTGTGCCGTTTGGTGCAACTTCTAACAATCCACTGGGGATAACATTGCCGCCAGCATCAAAGGTTGCAACGGTAACAGTGGTGCCTTCTGGTGCATCAACCACGACATTGTAAGTACCACCATTACCCGTTACGTCAGTTACCGTACGAGAAATGGTTTCAGTACCGGCAAGTTCAGCAATCGCTATTGAGGGGTAGTTCAATTGACTTGCGTCAGTTGCAAAACCTGCATTAACAATGTCGGTACAATCTGCTCCAAATCTGGCAGAGGACACTAACCCCGCCTCGCCTTGTCCACACAAAAATCCAAGATAATCGCCTAAGTTTGCGCTATAGACCAGACCTGGATTTAACGACGGAGCAGGCGCTACATGGCCGGCACCAAAATCAAATGGATCTGCAGGTGTGGTGCCATTTTCTTTCACCAGGTTCTGGCGAGCCGTGGTCATAATGGCTGATTTGATTTGCGCCGGAGTCCAGTTTGGATACTGGCCCGCTAACAGTGCAGCCATACCGGCAATATGTGGGCTGGACATTGACGTACCTTGCAGGTAAGCAAAGTTTTCACCCTGTGGGTTGCCACCAAACTGCAACTGCTGTGGGCTGGACGCCGCTAAAATGCGAACACCCGGTGCAGTAATGTCCGGCTTAAGGATGTCGCCAGTTTGGGTATTCACGCCGCGTGACGAGAAGCTCGCCATGATGTTACCCACTTCAACTGCGTCGGTAGCAGCACCGTTCTGTGACATCGTCACATTGGTAGACCCTGCATTTACGCTGTCAGCAAGTGCCAAACCGTCTGCATTGAAGACCATGACACCAGGGATGCCAATACCGGGATCAGTACCACCCATCGGGATAGGCGTGCCACTTAGCGTATAAACGATAACCCCTATAGCGCCGGCAGCTTCAGCATTCGCCATTTTATCGGTGAACGGGCAGGTACCGCGGGAAATAAGCGCAATTTTGCCAGTTAAGTCATTATTCAGTGGTCCGCAAGCGAGTATGGGATCTGCAAGACCTAAATCACCTGTCAGACCTCCAACCGGCAATGCCGTACCAATAACAGCAGGAACAGAGAAGAAAACCTCTGGTGCCAGTTCGCCACTATTAACAATCAGCTCCTTACCAACTGCAGCAGATATACCGTCATAAGTAGAGGCCGCTACGGTTGCAATCCAGGGCGCAATATTACTAACTGTTGCCGCTGTCGGCCCGCTGTTACCAGCAGATGCGGCAAAGAACACACCGGCATTAGCAGCGCTAAGCGATGCGTTATATACCGGCGTATTAATCGCCTGAGAGTTACCGATTGAGTAATTTAATACGTCGACTCCATCCACGACAGCTTGATCAATTGCCGCCAGGCTGTCTCCAAAGAAACATCCGCGTTCAGGCCCTGTAGGAGCTTCATAATTGGCGTTCCAACACACTTTGTATGCTGCAACGCGTGCCCGCGGCGCAATACCAGATGCGATACCAACTTCAGCTCCGCTTAAAACTGCTGTTACGCCAGCGTTTCCCGCTGCAGTGGATGCCGTGTGACTACCGTGACCATCGTCGTCTCTTGGCGAAGCAAATGCACCTAAGCTAAACTGCATTTCATATACACTTGAGAAGGTGCTACCGAAATAGCGTGCGCCGATAAGTTTATTGTTACAAGTGAACTCGTCTACAGGAGCAGTAGAGTCGTCATAAACGACTTCGCCACTTTCATTCACAAACGAACCAACGCTACCCACGTTACATTCACCCGCCCATCCTGCTGGTGCCGGGCCGTAGGTATTTTCCGGGCTGGTCCCCGCTGCGCTGAAAGAGGGGTTTTCAGGCCATACGCCAGAGTCAAGAATACCAACAATAACATCTTCGCCGACAATGCCAGTATCATGTAAGCCATCACCAGCATTACTAACTAAACCCAGAAATGTGGGTGTATTAGTGGTTTGGAGTTGATGTACTTCGTCTGGATATACTGCAGCAACATCAGGGTGCCTGCTTATTGCTTTTAGTTGCGTGGGCGATAAGCGGGCCGAGAACCCGTTAAAGGTATGAGCGTAGTTATGCAGCACTTTTACTGCACCAATGTCGGCAGCAACTGAGGCTTGCTTGGCTTTTACTGCCGCGACGTACGCTTCAATTTTCGGCGATTTTGCATTGTAATTATTGCCGACGTTAACAACCATTTGGTTACTTGGAATAAGCTCACCAAGCTTGGTGGCCATATTGATGGCCGTGGCGCCTTTCAATTCAACGATATACATGCCCGAGGCAGCTAAAGCCGGCGGGGCAGAATCGGTTGCGATAAGCTTGCTGGCATCAACCTGAATAATATGTGGCGATGCATCTGCATTGGCGTAGACACTCGTCAGCGCGGTTGTTAGAGCAATACCTAAGAGGTATTTTTTAAATTTCATTTGCTTCTCCCGTGTACATCAGTGTGATCTTCGGGTTACGCAGCCAAATTATCTTCCGATACTATCGGTACAACACAGGGTAGCTAGTCATTAGAAGCAGCAAGTTCTGCATACCTAAAGGTGCTATTAATGTTAATAATTAATTGATTTTTGTTTTGTAGCTTTTTTATCTAACTAGGGGGTTGCTGATAGCAAATAAGGCAATAATCGCGCCATCTAATTAAGTGATTGTTTATCCTGGATTGTTTACTATTTAACCGATTTTCTTATCAAATCTTGTAAAAAAGCCTGACACAAAACAGGCCGGACAATGAGTAACGCGTTCATGTCGGATCAGCAAACTGAAATTTATAAACAGGAAAACTGTAGCAATTACGCATATTTATGAATTATTAGTAATTGTTAAGTTATTTAAAGTGAGCCTGACTGTGAGAGCTGGAGGGCATAGATATTTCTGCCAAGTGTTAACGGACTATTTTTGATCTGGCATGATATGAAGATTAGTGGCGATTAACAGCGCTTCGGTTTTTTCGCGGGCCCAGGGGGTGCGGCGCAAAAACTTCAGGCTGCTTTTTACTGATGGGTTTACTTTAAAGCAGTTAATATCAATGCGATTGGCCAGTTCCGGCCAGCCATAATGATCAACCAGTGCGCTGACAACTTGTTCCAGCTTAATACCATGTAACGGGTTGTTTTGTTGTTCTTTCATTTTTGCTCCTGCGCACTGACCGCTAAAAAAATAGCCACCTGCTGGCGGCTATTTCTGCCTGGAAAACGATTATAACCGTTCTAACATGGCGGCGGTAAAATCAGTGGTACCAAAGCTGCCACCTAGATCGCGCGTGGTTCTGTCGCCACTGGCTATAACGTCTGCCAGCGCTGCCCGAATTTTCTCTGCTTTGTCTTGCATTTGCAGGTATTCGAGCATTTGAATGGACGCCAGAATAACCGAGCTTGGGTTCGCCAGGTTTTTACCGGCAATATCCGGGGCACTGCCGTGCACGGCTTCAAAAATAGCGCAGTCTTTACCAATGTTGGCACCAGGTGCCATGCCTAAGCCACCGACTAAACCGGCACACAAGTCTGATAAAATATCACCAAACAGGTTTGTGGTAACAATCACGTCAAATTGCTGCGGGTTCATCACTAACTGCATGCAGGCGTTATCAACAATCATTTCCTGGGCGTCAATATCGGGGTAGCGCGCTGCGACTTCGCGTGCCGTTTTTAAAAACAAACCAGAGGTTGATTTCAGAATATTAGCTTTGTGTACAATCGTCACTTTTTTACGATTTTCACGGCGCGCCGTTTCAAAGGCAAATACAGCAATGCGCTCTGCGCCTTCGCGGGTGATAATACTACTGGCTTCGGCAATCAGGCCATCTTCGGATACCTGCTGACGATGACCAGAATACATTCCCTCGGTATTTTCGCGAATGGTAATAATATCAATATTTTCGTAGCGGGCTTTAGTGCCTTTGAACGAGATCACCGGCCGCACGTTGGCATATAAACTAAACTGCTTGCGCAACGTGACGTTAATTGAAGTAAAACCGTCACCTACCGGCGTCGTTAACGGGCCTTTTAAAGTGATTTTATTGCGGGCAATGGCATCCAGTGTGGCTTGTGGTAACAACTCGCCCGTTTGCTCCAGGGCTGTTAGCCCGGCTTCAACATATTCGTAGTCAAAATCACAACCGGCTTTGGTTAACACTTCAATGGCGGCCTCAACAATACTCGGGCCGATGCCATCACCTTTAATGACAGTAATGGTTTGCTTACTCATGTGGATCCTCAGGGTTTAAAAGGGGGAATACGGGCAGACGCTAACCGCCTGGAACCGCCGGAATATAGCAGTTTTAGCCAAATTTCGCCAGTTTGGTGAAAAGTTACGGTAGAAGTTAGCGTTATAGTGGCTATAACGGCTGTGAATGGTGTAATAAAACTAGATTTCAGGTAACGGATAGTAGCATTGACTGGCTGCTATTAATTGTTGCTGCCAGTATTGGGCCGAATGACTGGGCAGTTTAAGCCTGGCGCTGCCTGATGGCAGCAGTGCCGCAAGTTGTTGGGTATTGGCATCCGTGGCACAAAATACCGCCAGGGTTAGCTGCCAGCTAATGTTGAGCACTAAGCCTAATGAAGATGACGGGCTGTTATGCCAGTCTTGCACGGCCGTTGCCCAGTCAGGATGTTGGTAGTGCTGAAACAAGGCCTGTAGCTGGCCCGGATAGGTTTTACTTTGCCAGATGTGCCGCTGAATATGCAGGCCAAGGACAAGTTTTTGCTGTATGTGTTTTGCCAGGGGCAGTTGGGGCAGGGCAGCATGCTGCCACAAACTCACGCTGGCGCAACGCGCTACCAGCCCGGCTGTGCAAAGGGCTAATGGCTGCTGTGCCGCTGCGCTTATCAGCAGCAACGCCGTTGTCAGACAATGTTGCAATTGTTCAAGCCAGTTATGGTGAGGGTGAGCCTGAGAAACGCAATACTGCGATAGCTCAGCCTGGGCAACCCAATCACTTAAGGCATCCTGACCAAGCATCGTTATGGCATGTCGTAACTGGCTAACCGGGATTTGCTGGCGACTGATGTTGCCCGCCGCGCGTTCTAAATAACGGCTTATTTGCGGCTGGGTTTGCAACAGTTGCACTTGCTTGCTGATACTAAGCATGCCTAGCTGATTAAAGACAGACTGCTCAAGACAGTGCTTTAACGTCATCTGTGAGGTTGCAGGCAACAGGGCGTTGTCCGGTTCCAGTAATGCCAGCCAGGCGGGATCCCGAAAGTATTGCGGGCTTAACAGGCTTAACCGGGGCAGGGGAAGTTGGCTCACCTCATTCCCCAGCGTTTTAGTACTGGGGTCAAAGGCCCTGACGTACACTGTTGTGCTCTGTGGTGTGTCGGCAACCAAGCCGCTGATAAACCAATAATCAGAGGTAGTGGCCTTGGCTTGGCTATCTTTACCAAACCGACCGGGCAGCGCATTGTTGGCAACCAGCTGTTGTAGTAAACCAAACCACTTTGTTTTGATGCTGTCGCTTTGGTTGTTGCTCTCGTCTTGGTTGCGGCGATAGTAAAGCAGTACTTGCGCTAAACCAGCCTGATTGCCTGACTCTGGCAGCATTTGTTCGGCCAGCTGGCCAATCAGAGCCAGCAAAGGCCCATCGGGATGGCATTGCCATGCCGGGTGTCGTCTGGCATTGCAGGTAGCAATTAATAAAGGTAATAACGGATGTTGCTTGTCAAACTGTTGCAGCGCTTTGGCCAGCGCCAACGTGGCCTGCAACGGGTTGGACGCCATCGTTGCCATGGCTGCGTGTAGACAGATGGCTTGCAGAAATAGCTGACTACGCTGACTTTGCCAGCCAAAACCGCGACTGAATATCAGCCCCAGCGTCATCATTTTCGTTACCCGGGCGTGCACCAGTGATAACTGACGTAGTGTCAGGTTGAGTTGCGCCAAAACGCTAGCCACATTGTGCTCGGCTAACCCTAAGAACAATAAGGTCAGCTTATGGCTGTGTTGCAATACGCCGGAAAAATCACTAACGGTTACCGGCTGGGCGGCTGTCGGATCAAAACGTTGTAAGCCCTGATAAAACAGCGGCCATTGGCAATTAGCTGTTACCATGGCTGGCATGTTGCTGATATTGGGCTACTGCAGTATCACCTATGGCAACCAGTTGGCGGTTGATAAACAATAAGGCCGTGCATTCATCTTCGGTGGTAATACCATCAGGCAGTTTGCGATGGGTGCGATAAAAGAATAACTGGTATATTTCGCCATCAATTTTTACTGCCTGGGTGATATCCGGGCCGCCAAGCCTGTTGGTAATGTCATCTTGAGTATGGGCCGCAGTTAACTGATAACGACTGATCACTTTGGCGTTAAAATTTTCACGATGTTGCCAGCTCATTTGTTCCGGATCATCTTTGTAAAACATTAATACCGTTAGTGTCAGCAGCAAATAAACTACAAAACCAGCGATAAATAACATAACAGGTTTTAGCTTCATGACGTTTCCTGCTCTGATTCAGGCAGTCTTAAATCCTGCAGGTTAAGCCCAAGATCCAGTGAGGTCTGCAAACTCAGCACCTGCATGTAATTCATAATGGCATCTTTGTGGCTGATTATTTTATCGCGCAGTTTTTTCGGGCAATCGGGATGAGCCAGGGCGTCGGTCAACGTTTCACCTAAAGCCATCAGCTCTAATGCGGTTTTCGGGCCCACGCCACTGACACCGGCGATATTATTGGTACTGTCTCCAGTTAAGCTCCACAGCCGGACCAGTTGTTCCGGGGCAACTCCAAACTTATTTTTAACATAGTCAGGACTGAGTGACTGACGGGCAAAAGGATCGTACACGCTGATGCCGTGGCTTAACAGCGGCAGAAAGCCTTTATCAGTTGATACAATAGATACCTGTTGCTGATGCTGGCTTAGTTTACTGGCAATACTGGCAATAACATCATCGGCCTCGAGGCTGTTATCAATAAAACAGCGAAACCCTTGTTGCTCTGCGGCACGTTCTAACGCGGGTAGTGCTTCGGCCAATATCGCTGGCATCGGTTTACGGTTTGCTTTGTACTGCGGACAGCGTTGCTGGCGCCACTGGCTGTCACGGCCATCAAACACCAATAAGGCATGGCTTGGCGTTAACTCATGGCGCAGTCGCTGCAACGCTTGCAGTAGCATGCTCTGGGTATTATTGATAATTTGCTGCCTGGTGCCGTCGGTCACCTGCTCTGGTAATGGCAAGTAAGGCCTTTCCTGCACGGCGTAAAGGCGTCGGATAAGGTTAAGCGCATCAATCAGAACAAGGTGCATCATGCTAGCGAATAATCCGGTAGCACGGCACATACGCGGTGCCAGGTAATTTCATTCTGCCCTGATCAACAAAAGCTTGCAGCAAGGTATCCATCATTTTCATCAATACCGGTTCTCCTGACAACTGAAAAGGTCCATGCTTGCGAATAGCCCGGATCCCCTCGTCTTTAACATTACCGGCAACAATACCTGAAAATGCCCGGCGTAAATTTGCAGCAAGCTTCGCTTTGTCTTGTTCCAGGTGCAAGTCAAGTGCGGCCATATTCTGATGATTCGGGACAAAAGGCTGCTGGAACTGCGGATCAATATCTAAGGTCCAGTTAAAGTGGTACGCATCACCAACAGACTTACGATATTGCCTTACCTCAGCACAGCCTTGTTTGAGCTTGCGGGCAACACCAGCCGGATCATCGATGATAATGTCGATTAAATTTAATGCCTCGTCGCCGAGGGTGCTCTGAATAAAATTGGCTATCTCATTAAAGTAAGCTTCAGATTGGCGCGGCCCGGTAAGAATAATGGGCAACTGCTGCTCAGCATTACTCTTTTTCAACATAATACCGAGCAAATAAAGCAACTCTTCTGCGGTACCCGCGCCCCCCGGAAATACAATAATACCGTGAGCTACCCGGACAAAAGCTTCCAGTCGTTTTTCGATATCTGGCAGGATCACCAACTCGTTGACAATAGGATTAGGTGGCTCGGCACCAATAATACTGGGCTCCGTTAGCCCCAGATATCGACCACTGCGGATCCGCTGCTTATTATGGCCGATGGTCGCGCCTTTCATCGGGCCTTTCATGGCGCCCGGGCCACAGCCAGTACAAATATCCAGACCACGCAGGCCCAGCTGGTAACCGACTTCTTTGGTGTACTCGTATTCCGTTTCGTTAATAGAATGCCCACCCCAGAAGACAATCATGCTTGGGACACAAGTGGCGTCAATTACTCTCGCGTTGCGCAGAATATCAAATACGGTATGGGTGAGTTGACGGGGTTCGAGCAGTTCTCTTGCCTTCGTTTCAGCAGAGCGACGGGTGTGATAAAACAAAATATCCCTGAGCACGGCAAACAAATGCTCGTGGATGCCTTTTATAATAACACCGTCGACAAAGGCACTGGCAGGCGGGGTGGTTAGCTCAATTTTAATACCCCGTTCACGCGCCAGTAAATTTACGCTGAAATCTTTATATTGTTCGTATATTTCAGCTGAGCTGTCGGTATGGCTGCCGACGTTAAGTACCGCCAGACAGCAATTGCGGAATAACGCGAACGCTTCTGACTCGGTGTTATTTTTTAAACGTTCAACTTCAAGTTGAGATAGTAAATCCATGGCGCCTAACGGGTTTAAATGCACCTGCATAGGTAACTCCAATACTGATTGTATGCTGCAGCAAATTCAGGTTTTTAAAATGACGCGATCGCGGCCGGCCTTTTTCGCTTCATAAAGTGCTTCATCGGCCCGGTCGAAAACCTGACGGCTGGTATCTTCAGCGGTTAATTGACTAGCCCCAAATGAAATGGTGATTGGGACTTTCTGATTTTTAAAAGTAAAAACAATACTTTTTATTTTTTCTCTAAGCTTGTTTAACGGGGCAGAAAGTTCTTCCAGCGCGGTTTCCGGAAACAGGATAACAAATTCTTCACCACCATAGCGGGCAATAAAATCGGTATCGCGTAAGCCGTTTTGCAACGCTCTGGCGATAACCTTCAGTGTTTTATCGCCGGCGCTATGGCCGTAATTATCATTAATGCTCTTAAAGTTATCTACATCGGCCAACGCGATGCATAACGGTTTTTGATAACGTTGCCAGCGCTTTATTTCTAACGCGAAACGCTCATCAAATGCTGCGCGGTTGGGGATCTCTGTTAAGGCATCCTGTAAGCTACGGAAATTTTGCTCTGCCAGTTTCGTTCTGAAGGCCTGGGCTTCACTTTCTAATTCTTTTAAACGCAACTCCATCCCTTGTAAGGTTGTTAGCATGGTCTGGCGTTCATGAGTTTCCAGTTGTTCCTTTGTCTTCAGTGCATCACTAATATTACCAAGACGCTGCGTGACCAGCTCTTTCAGTTGCTCCAACGATGTGGCACTTTTGGTGCTCTGGCCAAGTTGCTCAATTTGCTGCTCAATTTGCTGGTTTAACTTGTCCAGTTTTAAATGAAGCTGGTCGGTATTTTTTAAAGACAGGCTAACGGCATGTTGCACTGAAGAGAGGGCATCATTAAGCTTCAGCAAAAAATGCTCTGCGGATAACCGTTCTTCATTAATGCTGGCAACGATTATGGTAATGGTTTGCAGACAAGCATCCAGCAGAGCCTCGATGGACAGTGTGTCCAGTAAGCTCTGGCGGATCACTGCGATCTGCGGCGCACTTTTTTCAGCAAACGCTAATTCGCTCAGTAAATTCGTCAGTTCAACACTTATCTGACGACAAATATGGCCGTAACGAACGGCGTCGCTCTGTGCGTTATTATCCAATTGTTGTTTGGAATGTAACGCGGTTTGATACAGGTTTGCCAGGCTGGTTAAATGAGGTAAAAAAGCCTGTACCGTCGACGGTGGTTCAGCCACCTTGCTTAGTAACATTCGCAGATCGCGGCGTAATTGGTCGGGTAAGCCTTTTTGTTGCTGCAGTAACTTGCCTGCCTGATTCATTTGCTGCTGAATTTCTTTAATTTCACGTTGCTGCTTGCTATCAAGTAACTGCAGGCTTTGGGAGGTGTCGGAAATAAACGGAATTAGCTTTTCGAGGTCCGTGCCTCTGGTTAATTCGGTGCGTAATTTTGCCAGCCGGTTATCCAGCTCGAGGTCGATACCTTTGCAAACCAGAGATAAACGAGCAACAAACTGGGCCAAAATCTTAAACTGACTTTCGTAGGCATCTTCTAACGTCTTGCGCGCTTTTATCGCATTGGCCAGTTGTTGCTTTAGATCATCTTGCAATGGCTGCACCTTAAACATTTAAATGTTAAAAAAGCTGTTTAGATTTAAGTATATCCGTAAACAAACGAAATGCGATCACTGTTTTAAACATTTTATCCACAAATAAAAACAGCGAGCCGAAGCTCGCTGTTGAGTAGGGGACATTATTATCTTGGCTTACCTTATTTACACAGCTTACTTGTAATGCCTATTTGTAAAGATAGTAAGGTAACCAGGATGTTTCTTCTTCAGAGGTGAGATATTGCATAATTGGCGATCCTTCTGGTTACTGCTGCTGGTTAGTCCGTCTAACCGGCCACAATAGTAAAACAGAATTACGCCTTTTTTGAAAGTCTGACTGTAATAATACAAGCCGGCTTTCAGTATTTTTGCTGTATTTTTAGCTTTACAGTGATGATTTCGCCCATACAAGCTCAATTTCTGAAAGTCAGTCTGAAGGTTTACCGTTTACTGACGGCTTAATCGCAAATTTGGTAACTGATAACTGGCACTGGCCCGTACCGGGTTAATATCCAAGCCACCGCGGCGGGTGTAACGGGCATACACCAGCAAGTACTCGGGTGCACAACGTTGCCAGATATCCAGAAAAATACGCTCAATGCATTGTTCGTGAAACTCGTTGTGGCTGCGAAAGCTAATCAGATAGCGTAGCAGGGCGGCATGATCAATTGCATTGCCACGGTAATGAATATAGACGCTGGCCCAGTCTGGCTGCGAGGTGATCAGGCAATTTGACTTCAGTAAATGGGAGTGTACTTTTTCGTCAACAGGCTCAGCAGACGCCGAGAGTTGCAACAGGCTGGGATCATATTGATAACTGTCGACAGTGATATCCAGGTCATCAATACAGTGGCCTGGTATCCAGGTTGGCTGAAAAACCATGATTTCATTGACGTTATGCAGGGTAACCTTTACGGCACTACCCGCACAGGCAGCCAAATCGCGTTGCAGTGCCTGATAAACCTGGCGCAGGTCGTCAAACCTGCTTTGATTAAAGCTGTTTAAATACAGTTTAAAAGACTTGGATTCAATCAGATTTGCTGACGTTACCGGTACAACAAAGGTCGCGAGTGCCACCATAGGCTTACCTTTGGCGTTTAACCACGACAACTCATAGCCGTGCCAGATATCTTCGCCGATAAAAGGCAGCGCTGTTAAGTGGTCGAGGCCAAGACTGTCTCTGCCAACGGTGCGCGGCACAGGTTGCAGCAGGCTGGGGTCGTACTGTTCGGCATACGCCGTCATTTTGCCAAGGGTTAGCCCGGCCATAATTTCTGATTGGCTTTTTGTCATTTGGCTGGTAATCCGGTTAGAATGCGCCGATCTTAGCATAACTTCATGTCAGAGTAGAGAGGATGTCCGTGTTGTCATTAGCAGAAAGCTATCAGAATTTTATCAGCCAAACCCTGAGCTGGCATCAGCAACACAACCTGACCCTGCAGGCGTGGGCCGCTGAGCCCGCTAAACCGGCACCCTGTCAGCTAAAAACCCTGGATGATAATCTGGTAAGCTGGCAGCCGGTTTTGCAACAACCTCCCGCAGATTTCAGCAATGTAGAGCAAGCACTTGAGTTAGAGCTGCATCCGGATATTAAACAATTTTACAGTTTATATTATGGGGCCGGCCTGGGCGCTGATCATAGCCGGGGGCCATTACAACTGCTGATGGTATGGGATGAGGCTGATCTTGCCAGATTGCAGGAAAATATTATCGGCCATATTTTAATGAAACGGCGATTGAAGCAGCCTGAAACGGTTTTTTTTGCCTTAACTGATGATGACAGTATTGTATTATCGGTACTGAACCGTAGCGGTGAGGTATACCTGGAAACGGTTGGCAAAGAGGTTAAAGAAAAGCTGGCAGACTCGTTGGCCGCGTTTTTTACTCAACTGCAGCCGGCAGCCTATCAGGGCGTCTGACATTCCCAGGCAATATTGCTGACAAGCTGACAGCGGTCGCATTTAAAATCGAACAGCTCCAGTAGCGGTGTTGTTAAGCGCCAGGCATTACCACAGCCAGGACAAGGTTTCACCGGATCAGCCGCACAGTTATTGCTGCTGCCACTGTACATGGCATAGTAAACCGGCAGGGCATTGTGCTGGCTTATTTTTTTCGCAAGCAGGCGGCCTTGCCGGTTAAGCGCACTATTAAACTGCTGCAGACTGTTCTCAGCGGTTTTCTTTAACACCCGTTGCTGCTGTTGCTGAACTTCATCCAGCGCCTGAAACTGAATTTGCCAGCGGATCAGACTCTCATGATCGACGCCTTCTGCCGGAAGCAACTGATACAGTGGCACAGGCGCCAGATCAGCCAGGTTGCGAAGCGGTGAGCAGTTATCACTAAAGGTGGTAAACAACACCAGCGTTTCAGTATCCTGGTTGCTGCTGTGCTGCGACATAATATCCATTCCCAGCACTTTTACCTGCGGATAGGCTAACCCCGCTGCCATCAGTTGTTGCTCTGCCTGTAATACTCTGGCACTGAGATGGGGGCGTTGCAGGGCATCGGCAGCCGGGATCACCAGCCTGGCGCAAAAGCGGTCCTGCTGCCAGGCCGTCGGAAATTCCCGGCCGAGAACATTACCGTTAAAAATCAGCGCCTCAGTAAATGCGCGGATCGTGGCCTCAGCCTGGCTGAAACTGGTATCGGCAATAACTTTATACGTTAGTTCAGCCAGATACATGCTGTTGCTCCAGCAATGCCAGAATTTTATCAAGCTTAGCTTCTATCCGCTGCAGTTGTAACAGTTGTGAAGGTTGTGAGGCTTCAGTGTCAGCCCGCGGCTCTGCCAACAGCTGACCAGCAGGGGGCAATTGTGTAAGATCGGGCAATGACGGTTGCTTACGCCACTGCTGGTACGCGGAAAATAACGCCGGCGCAGTAAGCTGGTTACTTAACCTGGCTTTAAATAACGCCAGACTGGGGGTTTTGCCCTCTTGATGCAAACGGATGGCGACCTGGTTAAGTAAATCAATGGCTGATGGCATACAAGGTACTTATTTTGACTACTATTTGGCGAAATTTAGCATTTACATCCGCAGATAGATAGAGCATGAAATTTAACGTTTTGATTTAAAACAAAAAAATAATTGGTATCTTATTTGCTTTGTCAAATGACGTATTGGTTAACTCAGCTGATACAATATCAACATAAAACAATAATGATTGGAGTAAGAATATGATAGTAAAATCTCTTAGCCTTTTAATAGCGGCTAGTTTATTGACCGGCTGTGTGGTGGCCATTGGCGATAAAGACTATGAGGATAGCGATAATGCTGACAGCGAATGGCGCAGTACCCAGCAAGCAAACCTGAAGCAAATTAATCAGTTCCAGCCGGGTATGGCCTTTAGTAATGTAGTGTCGCGCATGGGCAATCCGGATTTCACCGAATTTCTGATGAAAGATGAGCAGCAGGTGCAAGTGTTATTTTACCGGACGCAACACAAACGCAGCGATGGTAAAACCACCAAAGACGAATGTACCCCACTGGTTTTTATCGATGGTCAGTTGCACAGCTGGGGTGATAAAGCGTACCAGCAATTGTAACAATGTGGGCTTAGTTTACCTGATCCCAGCTGGCACACCGGTTTTTTACCTAATAATTCCGGGTTAATTGTGCAGCTGGGCATTCAATTCATCAATCGTCATAACCCAATCGGCGTCCTCTTTGAACGATTCTTTAATAAAATTGGCCTGGGCCTGATTCCAGTAAGGCGCATCCACCAGCGCCACATTCTCCGGCAACTTATGGTTACTGATAAAGCGCTTAATATCATCAGGTTTATTGTCCAGTCCCAATTGCATAAATAAGTTCGCCATACTGTGCTCAGAGGTATCCATGGTTGCTCCTGTCATCTTTGTAACGGAATGTCATTAAGCATAGACAGTACCCTGCAATATGGCTAATGCGGGCAGAAGGTAACGCCAAAATGCTGCTTGGCAATGGCATGACCGGCTGCTATTGTGATTGAAAAAACAACAATAAGAGAGCCACGATGACTGCAATACTGAGCACATTTAATCCGGAGCATTTAAAAGCTGCGTTGCTAAACGGAGAAGAGCTGAAGCTGGCCGCTTCTTTACTGTATCAGTCGTATCATGATGATCCGCTTTTTTTGACAATTTTCCGCGGCGATACGCCTGATTACGAGCAACGGCTGCGCTCTGCGATTCGCGAGGAGCTAAACACGTTCTGGCAGGCCGGGCAGCCGGTGGTTGGCCTGTTTCATGCTGAGCAATTATTGGGTGTTGCCTGTGTAGTGGGGCCCGATTCCGGCATTGGTAGTGGCCGGCTCTGGCATTGGCGGTTAAAGATGTTACTGACTGCCGGCTTTGTTTCTACCCGCCAAATGCTCGAGAAAGAACAGCGTATTCATGCCGCTATGCCTTATGATCGCTATCATATGCTGGCGTTTATTGCGGTCTCCCCAAAATATCAGCACCTTGGCCTGGGCCATTATCTTATCCATGCCGTTGATAGCATTGTCGACCAGGATACAAGCTCAAGTGGCATAGGTGTTTTTGTTACGCTTGCAAAATATCAGCCGTTTTTTGCCGACGATCACTATCAGAAAGTCACCGAACTGGCATTTGGTTCCGTCAGTGGCAGCCTGATGTTCCGGGCACGACAGGCTGAAGTAACTGCTGATGCAAATAACGGAAATACCGCTGATGTCGCGGTTTAACAGTTTTAAGGCGTTTTATCCGTACTATCTGAGTGAGCATCGCAACGGACAATGCCGAGCCTTACATTATATTGGCAGCACGCTGGTTATTGCGGTGCTGCTTTATAGTGTGCTCAGCGGCCAATGGCTCTGGCTCTGGTTGCTGCCATTAATCGGCTATGGTTTTGCCTGGCTTGGCCATTTTATATTTGAACATAACAAGCCTGCGACCTTTAAATACCCGTTGTACAGCCTGTTGGCTGACTGGGTTATGTTTAAAGATTTTTTAACCGGCCAGTTAAAACATAAAATGCCGCCCCGATAAAACGGAAATTTAAATGCGATGCGCTGGCAGATTAAATGCAGCCAGGCGCATACCTGCCAGCAGCAGTTCTGCAGGGTAGCGGCTTTCTCCGTCAGCGCTGAAGTCGACCTGATACAACGTAATAAAACGAAGCCTGCCATTAATTTTACGAAAGCTGTGGCCATTACGGCCACAGTCGAGCATTTGCAATTGTTGCTGCTGACAAAGTTGTTTTGCCAGCAGTCTGGCGCGCTCGTCCTGTTTGCGTTGCAGCCAGAACACATAGCAAATGGTGCTGATTAACAGCAGCAATAATACCGGGCCCATAAACGTCTCCTAAAATGGTCAGTTGATAATGCTGGTGAAATTACGCTTTTACAAGGGCTGGCTGGCGTTTAAGCTTGTGGTAAACTGCGACCCTTAAAACGAGGTCGTTATGTCAGATGCGATAAGCACTTTACTTGATCAGCTAGAAACCGAATTAAAACAACAGCAATTGTGGAGTGATTTGCCGCCCGACGCGTTGGCTATGGCGAGTACCTTGCCTTTTTGCTGTGACACGCTGCGCCTTGAGCAATGGTTACAATTTGTATTTTTGCCAAGGGTAAGGCTGTTGTTGAAAACCAGCCGGCCCATGCCCGCGAAAGTCAGTGTGCTGCCTTATGCGCAAGAGGCCTTTAAAGCGCAGTATCCCGGTTTATGCCCATTATTAAACCTGATTGCACGGATTGATAGCGCGTTAACGGATGCTCCATGAGCTCAGCCGAACCTTTTGTGCTGGCAACACCCCTTAACATTCTTTATCAGGATCAGTACCTTGTTGCCGTGGATAAACCCAGTGGTATGCTGGTACATCGCTCATTTTTAGATAAGCACGAAACCGTGTTTGTTATGCAAACGCTGCGCGATCAAATTGGCCAGCATGTGTTTCCGGTGCATCGCCTGGACAGGCCTACCTCTGGTGTATTGCTGTTCGCGTTATCGGCAGACGTTGCCCGTTTGCTGGGCGAACAGCAAGAGAAGAAGCAATGGCGTAAACATTATCTGGCGGTGGTTCGTGGTTTTATAGCGCAGGGCGGCGAACTGGATTACCCGTTAAAAGAGCAGCTGGATAAAATTGCTGATAAATTCAGTCGGGATGACAAAGCAGCGCAAGGCGCCATTACCCGATATCAGCCGTTACAGCAGATAGAACTGCCGATCCCGGTCAGTAAGTATCCGGCGGCCCGTTATTCGTTGGTGGCACTACAACCGCTTACCGGACGTAAACACCAGCTGCGCCGGCACCTGGCACATTTACGCCATCCTATTGTTGGGGATACCAGTCATGGTGATGGTAAACATAACGCATTATTCAAAGATAATTTTAATTGTCGACGTTTGTTACTGGTGGCAAAACAGCTGCAGCTTGCTCATCCGGTTACTGGCGAAACTTTAGTGTTTAACGCCGGTCTGAACGAACTTGAGCCACTGTTTGACCAATTTGGCTGGCCTGTGGACGAGCACTATTATCAGCAGCAATTCGCTGCGTACTTTCTGGAGGAAAAATGGCAAAAATCGCCCTGATTGTTGGTTCTGTTTATGGTGGCGCACAGTATGTTGCTGAGCAGGCATTGCCGTTATTAACCGAACTGGGTCACGAGATCGCCATATATGAAGAGCCGAAACTGGATGAAGTGCTGGCGTTTGAACCGATGGTGTGGCTGGTTATCACCTCTACCACGGGGCAGGGCGATATTCCTGATAATTTGCTGCCATTTTATCTTGATGTTAAAAGCCGCTTCCCACTGCTAACCGATAAGCAGTTCGCGGTAATTGCGCTGGGCGACAGCAGCTATGACACCTACTGTGGCGCCGGGGAACAGATGCGTGAACTGTTGTTAGAAGTCCAGGGCCGCGAACTGGCACCGATGCTGCGGATTGATGCCTGCGAGACCCTGGAGCCGGAAAGCGTTGCCTTACCCTGGTTGGAACAACAGGCTAAAAATATCTAAGTAAACCGATGCTAATTCCACCACTTACGATAATAACAGTGGTGGAAAGAACCAGTTTTTTTGCCAGTGCTCTGCTGCCCAATAGCATCACCATGCCGCATTTTACCAGGGTATTACTTAAGGCTGCTACGGTGATAGCGCCTGCAGCCAGGGTAAGCTGTCCGGTGGTTGAACGGGCAAAGTCAGCCATTGACAAGGTTATTGCATCGACATCGGTTAGTCCGGCAACGGCAGCCAGTAAGTACAGAGTTTCCGCTGGCGTATACAGCTGAACAAATTTCACCAGCAACAGTACCGTCGCAAATAGCAGACCAAATTTTATCGCGGCAATCAGGCTAAAAGGGTTCTTCACGGTAACTTCACTCTGCTCCGGACGGTCGGGGTGACTGCTGCCCCGCCAGTAGTAAAGTCCGGCCAATGCTGCAGTAGCGGTTGCCATTGCCCCAAACGGGATCAGTAGCAATGGCAGCAAAGGTTTAAATACGATGGTGATCGTGACCATGACCCGGATAAACATCACCAGCCAGGCAAGTAAAATACCTGTTGCCTGCGTATTCGCAGCGATGTTGCTGGTGTTAGCTTTACTGTTTCTGGCGAAGCTTAGTGTGGTCGCGGTCGATGACGCCAGGCCGCCGGTAATGCCCGTGACAACAGCGCCATGTGCTTCACCTAACCAGCGCACCGCAACATAGCCAAGCAACGACATCGCAGATATTAATACCACCAGCAACCATAGACGGTAAAGATTGATTGCCTGCCAGGGGTCAACCGGCTCGTTAGGTAGCAGCGGCAGCACAATAAAACTGGCGATTAACAGCTTCATGATGGCATATAAGTCGTCATTACCCACTTTATCAACCAGCCCATGCAGTGGCTGCTTAAATGTCAGAATGGCCGAGGTTAAAATGCCCAGCATCACGGCCAGTTCTGTATAGCCATACATCACTGCGCCACCGAGCAGGCAAACGGTAATTGCACTGATTTCACTGGTTAAGCCACCAAATTCATCGCGACCACGGTTTTGTATAACAAAGGCAACGGCTGCAACTATGCCCACAATCAGCGTCACCATAATGAACAACCAGGGGGCCTGAAGATGTAATGATAACCAGGCTGATATGGCCCCAGCCTGCGCGACCAGAATAAAGGTACGCAAACCGCCAAAACTGCCTGGCTGAACATTACGCCGGTGCTTTTCGCGCTCCATGCCCACCAGAGCACCAAGCAACAGAGCGATGAGGAATTTCTGAACCAGTTCAAAATCAAATGCATTCATGTTATCAATAGCTCTTAACAATATTTGTCGAGTTTACGGTATTGCGCCTGGCCTGGACGTTGTTGCTCCGGATCGTTCTGCAAAGCCAGCTTATCAACCCACATCGCGGTGGCGCCGCAGACCGCGATGGGCATAACAAATAAGTTAAACAACGGGATCATGCAGCCAATATTTACCATGATACCGAAGCTGAAGCTACTGGCCGGCTGGGCGCGTAACTGACTGCGCATGGTGTCGAAGTCAATTTTATGGTTATCAAACGGATAATCCAGATACTGGATTGCCATTAACCAGCTGGTAAACAGGAACCACAACACCGGGCCAATGACCGGCAAAAATAAAAACAGTACGAATAAAACAATAGCCCGCGGCAGTGCATAACGTAATTTTTGCCATTCGCGAAGCAGCATGCGGGGGATATCCCTGATAAAACCACCGAGGCCAACCTGCGGTAATGGTTTACCAGTCAAATGCGCTTCTACTTTTTCGCTTAGCAAGCCATTAAAAGGCGCAGCAATAAAATTGGCAACCATGGTAAAGCTGTAAGCCAGGCCGATCACCAGCGACATCACACCCAGTGGAATAAGCAGGTACTCCAGCCAGTGCAACCAGCTGGGCAGGTAAGTTTGCACGGCAGCAATCATTGCTGCGACTTGTTGTAACAATAGATAAAAAGCCAGCGAGAATAACACCAGGTTAATCAGTAAAGGGATCAGCACAAAGCGCTTTAGCCCTTTGGTACCCATAAGTGTGGCGCCCTGAAAGAAATAATGCACTGGACCTCCGTTTTGCCCGCTTTATGCTTGTTTGCGGCTAGTATAACGGCTTGGCCGCAAATTTTGCTTAAATGATACGGTTAATATGGTAACAGAATATAATAATCGCATCAGAATGGGACTAGTGCGCACAGTGCTGGCCTAACCGCTGGTTTTTTATGCTAGAATGCGGCCTGTATTTTGTCGCAAGGCGGCTTCACCGGTTCGGTTAATAACTAAGGGTAAAATATGGCAATGTTGGGCTCGACGCTGGTATTTGGTTTAACCACACTTTCTTTCCTGACAGGTTTAACTTGTCTGATATCGGCTTTGCTGGTGCCGGCTGATATTGGGCCAGAGCAACGTTTTGAAAAGCGTCTGGAATATAGCATTTTCGCCGTCGCCGGACTGGTGTGCTTTGCCGTATTGCAGATATTTGGCTAACGACAGTTAGCGGATAAAAAAAACGGCAGGATAACCTGCCGTTTTTTCGTTTGTACGTACTATTCTACACTGCGCAGCAGGGCATTAATTCCCACTTTAGCACGGGTTTTCGCATCCACTTTTTTGACAATTATCGCCGCATAAAGATTATGGCTGCCATCTTTAGCCGGTAAGGTGCCGGGTACTACCACAGCACCCGCAGGCACTCTGCCATAGCTGATTTCGCCGGTTTCGCGATCATAAATCCGGGTGCTCTGGCTGATGTAAACGCCCATCGATAAAACAGCACCTTCTTCAACAATAACGCCTTCCACCACTTCTGAGCGGGCGCCAATAAAACAGTTGTCTTCAATAATGGTCGGGTTAGCCTGCAATGGCTCCAGTACACCACCAATGCCGACACCGCCAGAGAGGTGGACATTTTTGCCAATCTGGGCGCAGCTACCGACGGTTGCCCAGGTATCAACCATAGTACCCTCGCCAACATAAGCACCAATGTTGACATAGCTTGGCATCAGCACCACATTTTTGCCAATGTAACTGCCCTGGCGTGCGGCCGCAGGTGGTACCACCCGTACGCCATCGGCGCGGAACATGGCATCTGTATAATTGGCATACTTCATTGGTACTTTGTCAAAAAAACGGTTCTCTGCGCCGTCCATCACTGCGTTGTCGTTTATCCGAAAAGACAATAACACAGCTTTTTTCAGCCACTGGTGGACTACCCATTCGCCTGCGATTTTTTCGGCAACCCGTGCCTTGCCACTATCGAGCAGCGCAATGGCCTGCTGCACAGCTTGCTTTACTTCGGCCGATACAGTGCTTGGGGTAATGTCGGTGCGAAGCTCGAATGCATTTTCAATAATGCTTTTTAATTCAGACATGGTGATAGTTCAGCCTTCTGTTTCCTGAGAGAGTTGTGAAATCAGGACCCGTTTAAGCTGGCTTTGTTCATCGCTGCTTAATGCCTGGTCCTGAGCGTTAGATATCATAAAAAAGTCTTCGGCCCGCTCGCCGATAGTGGTAATTTTGGCAGCGTGAATATTAACCCCGCTGCGCTGAAATACCTCTCCGATATCTGCCAGTAATCCGGGCGTATCGAGTGCGGCTATTTCAATCATAGTGCGTGCTTTGGTGTTGCCGGGCAAAAATACGACCTTTGGTGGCACATTAAATTGGCGCATCTGGCGGGACAGACGTGGCTTTTGCCGGGATAAGTCCGGTTTGCCGGCAATATACAGTTCTAACGCCCGTTTTATGCTGGTAAGTCGCGACGGTGAACTGACCGGTTCGCCATTTTGTTCAAGAATAACAAAGGTATCCATGGCGTAGCCATCTTTGTTGGTCATTATCTGGGCATCAAAAATATTCACTTTTTTACTGTCCAGAGCGGCGACCAGTCGAGCGAATAACCCTGGCTGATCCGGCGTATGAATAAATACCTGGGTGCCACCACGAATAGGGGTCTTACTGATTAATACCAGCGGCTCTGCCCGGTCTTTATGGCGCAGGATATGCTCGCAATGCCAGGCAATTTGTTTAGCACTGTAGCGGGCAAAATAGTCCGCTTTTATTCTGCTCCACAGCTGCAGTATTTCCGTTTCACTAAAGGTTTGTTTTAACAGTAATGGTAAGGCTTCACTCTGGTTTTCGCGAATAAGATCGCGTAAATCCATTGGTTTTTCCAGGCCGCGGCGAAATGCTTTTTGGGTTGCCAGGAATAACTCGCGCAGCAATGAGCCTTTCCAGTCATTCCACAGATTATCATTGGTGGCGCGGATATCGGCCAGCGTTAAACAATAAAGGTAATTGAGCCGGGTTTCGTCCCGCACTTTTTCGGCAAATTCGGTAACAACCGCCGGGTCGTGGATGTCCCGGCGCTGCGCGGTAACGGACATCAGTAAGTGGCTTTCTACCAGCCAGGCAACCAGTTTGCTGTCGAACTCACTGAGCTTATGCAATTTAGCAAATTCACGCACGTCCATGGCGCCGAGTTCGGAGTGATCGCCACCTCTTCCTTTGGCAATATCATGAAAAATGCCAGCCAGATACAGTAGCTCGGGTTTTTCCATCCGTTTGACGATGTCAGTACACAGCGGAAACTCACTTTCATGCTCGGGCTGGGTATACTTATAAAGATTCTTCAGCAGGCGGTGGGTATGTTCGTCAACCGTATAGGCATGAAATAAATCAAATTGCATCTGACCGACAATATTACGCCACTGCGGTAAATACGCTGCCAGCACGCCATAGCGATGCATCAGGGTAATGGCTTTATCCATACCCCTCGGGTGGCGCAGTAATGCCAGAAAGAGCTGACGACACGCTTCATAGTCTTGTAAGTCACCCATTAAACGGCGGCGCACCTGTCGCAGTAAACGTAAGGTGGTAGAGTGAATACCGGTAATGTTGGAGTTATTAGCAATATGCCAGAACAGCCGTAACAGGTTATCCCGGCGCGCAAAAATGGCATTGTCCCGCGCTTTAATTAAGTGGCCGCTCAGTTCAAAGTAGTCGTCCAGTTGCTGAACTTTTACCTTGCTGCCCTGATTTAAAATACTGCCTTCAAAATGTTGTAACAACATTTCGTTTAATTCACTGACTCGCTGCACGGTGCGGAAAAACCGCTTCATCATCCGTTCTACCGAGGCTTTGCCATCTGCGCCAAAGCCTAAGCGCTCTGCCGCTGCTGGCTGATAGTCGAATAAAATCCGGTTTTCATTGCGTCCAGCTTCGATATGCAGGGCAAAACGCATTTGCCACAGGTAGGCTTCACATTCCATCAGTTCCTGATATTCGTCTTCTGTCAGGTATTGATAGGCCACCAGTTCGCGCATGGTGCGGGTGTTAAAATGTTTTTTTGCCACCCAGCCGATGGTTTGAATATCGCGCAGTCCACCGGGGTTAGCTTTAAGGTTAGGCTCTAAATTATAGGCAGTGCCATGATACTGGGCGTGGCGCTGTTGCTGTTCGTGCCTTTTTGCCTGAAAAAACTGCTGACTGCTCCAGAAATCGTCACCGTTAATTTGCTGTTGTAACTGTTCAAACAACGGCTTGTTGCCGGTAAGCAAACGCATCTCCAGCAAATTTGTGGCAATGGTAATGTCGTCTTTACCCAGCTTTATGGTTTCTTTTAAGGTGCGGACACTGTGGCCAACTTCTAAACGCAAATCCCACAAACTGGTGATAAAGCTGGCTATAGCTTCTTGTTGGCTGTTCGTTAAACGCCGGTCAGATAAGATCAATAAATCAATATCGGAATACGGATGAAGCTCGCCGCGGCCATACCCGCCCACAGCGATTAAGCTCAGGTTGTGTTCTTTAGAGAGCCCAAAGTGTTGCCACAGCTGGCTTAGCACAGTGTCAACAAAACGGGCTCGGGCTTTTACCAGGCCATTAATCGGTTGGTGCTCAAAACTGCGCACCAACCAGTCATGAAAGTCGTTAAAATGCTTTTTATAATTTTCCAGGGTAAAGCTGGCGGGCAATGTCCGGTTAAATTGTAATGTTTGCGTCATACGACTTCCTGCTGAACGATTAGTGAGCGGTTACTCTGCTATTAAGTGGCGTTCCAGCGTCTCGTCACTGCGCAAAGTCAGAATTTCACAGCCATCATCAGTAACCAGCAGGGTATGTTCAAACTGGGCGGACAGACTGCGATCCTTGGTCACGACGGTCCAGCCATCTTTTAACATTTTACTGTGACGGCCACCGGCGTTAATCATCGGTTCTATGGTTAAGCACATACCGGTTTTCAGCACTTCGCCCGTGCCCGGTTTGCCATAATGCAGAACTTGTGGGTCTTCATGAAAAACTGCACCGATACCATGACCGCAGTATTCACGCACGACAGAGTAACTGTGCTTCTCGGCGTGCTGTTGAATAACATGGCCAATGTCGCCCAGCCGTACACCGTTTTTCACCAGCTTTAAGGCCAGATATAAACATTCCTGGGTGACTCTGATCAGCCGCTCAGCCATGATGCTAGGTTTACCAACCACAAACATTTTCGAAGTATCACCATGGTAGCCGTCTTTGATCACGGTAATATCAATATTAACAATGTCACCTTCCTTTAGCGCTTTGTCATTTGGAATGCCATGGCAAATCACCTGGTTAACTGAGGCGCAAATAGACTTAGGAAAACCATGATAATTAAGCGGAGCAGGGATACCCTGCTGCTGATTGACGATATAATCGTGGCACAGCGTATTTAATTCATCAGTGGTGACGCCGGCCTGGACATGCGGTCCAATCATTTCTAATACTTCTGCTGCCAGGCGGCCAGCGACGCGCATTTTTTCTATTTCGGCGGCGGTTTTAATATTTGCTGTCATCACTCTCTCTCGGTCACTACGGTTGTGGTGATCAGTAGGGTTACTAATACCGCTGGAAAAATACACATTTCATTGTGTTTGGCAGCTTACTATGGTATAAAGCGCGCCGCAAATTAGCAAATTGCATTGTACTTTTCTTTTCCGGGCACCGAAGCTTATTTTTGATAACTTCTGGTTCTTAGTTATAAAAAGCTGATGCACTGGTTTGCGAAACTAAACTTAAATTTTAAATAACACACATGCATCGACACATAGTCCGGGGTGCCTGCGCAATAGCAAAGGTCGGGATATGGGATGCATGGAGGCCTAACCCCCAAACAGGAATTAATATCATGGCAAAAGTTTCTATGCGCGACATGCTCCAGGCGGGAGTGCACTTCGGTCACCAAACCCGTTACTGGAACCCAAAAATGAAGCCGTTCATTTTTGGTGCCCGTAATAAAGTTCATATCATTAACCTTGAGCAAACCGTACCAATGATGAATGACGCATTAGCGTTTATTCAACAGGTATCTGCCAAGAAGGGTAAGATTTTATTCGTTGGTACCAAGCGTGCCGCGTCTGAAGCCATCAAAGAAGCGGCAGCGAAAGTTGACCAATTCTATGTTAACCACCGCTGGTTAGGTGGCATGCTGACTAACTGGAAAACGGTTCGTCAGTCAATCAAACGTTTAAAAGACCTGGAATCGCAAAGCCAGGACGGTACTTTCGACAAGCTGACCAAAAAAGAAGCTTTAGACCGTACCCGTGAAATGGATAAGCTGGAAAAAAGCTTAGGCGGTATCAAGGACATGGGCGGTTTACCAGACGTACTGTTCGTGATCGACGCTGACCATGAACACATCGCGATCAAAGAAGCCAACAACCTGGGTATTCCAGTAGTATCAGTTGTTGATACTAACTCTGATCCTAAAGGTGTTGACTACGTGATCCCAGGTAACGACGATGCTATCCGCGCTATCCAGTTATATCTGGCAGCGGTAGGTCAGGCTATCCAGGAAGGTCGTGACAAAAACATCGAAGTTCAGGCAGAAGCCGAAAGCTTCGTTGAAGCAGAATAATTTTTCTGACATTTAAGTTTTAACGCTTAAAACAGAAGACCTTTGCAACAGGGGCAACTCTTGCCCCTGTTTGTCCAACCGGAATTAATACGAGGAAGCTCCCATGGCTGTAACTGCGGCTTTAGTAAAAGAACTTCGCGAGCGCACTGGCGCTGGCATGATGGATTGTAAAAAAGCATTGGAAGAAACGGGCGGCGACATTGAAGCGGCCATTGATGCCATGCGTAAAAGCGGCTTAGCAAAAGCGGCGAAAAAAGCTGGCCGTATTGCGGCGGAAGGCGTTATTATTACCCGCGTTGCTGACGGTTACGGTTTAGCTGTTGAGTTTAACTGTGAAACAGACTTTGTTGCCCGCGATGCAAACTTCCTGGCATTTGCCAACAGCGTTGCTGATTTAGCGCATGCTAACAAGTTATTCACTGCTGAAGCGATTTTAGCCGCTGATTTAAACGGCACTTCAGTTGAAGATACCCGCGCGACGCTGGTTGCCAAAATTGGTGAAAATATCAACGTACGTCGTGCAGCTGTTGTTGAAGGCGCTGTGATTGGACAGTATGTTCACTCTGGCCGTATCGGTGTGTTAGCGGTGCTGGAAGGCGGTAACGAAGACGTTGCAAAAGATGTTGCTATGCATGTTGCAGCGAATAACCCAAGTTATGTTAATCCGGAAGACGTCTCAGCTGAAGTGGTTGAGCGTGAGCGCCAAATCCAGATCGACATCGCAGTTAACAGCGGTAAGCCAAAAGAAATCGCTGAGAAAATGGTTGCGGGCCGGATGAGCAAGTTTACTGGTGAAGTAAGCTTAACCGGACAGCCTTTTGTGAAAGATCCGTCAATGAGCACTGGCGAATTCTTAAAGCAAAACAGCGCCAAAGCAATCTCTTTCATCCGCTTAGAAGTGGGTGAAGGCATTGAAAAGAAAGAAGAAGATTTTGCTGCTGAAGTAGCTGCACAGATCGCCGCGGCGAAAAAGTAATTTGCGCTTTAGCAAATTGGCAAAACCCGCTAGAATAACCGCGACCTAAGGTCGCGGTTTTTTTATGTCTTTTATCCAGCACTATTCAGCACTAGGGGCACTCATGAGTATCAATCCAAAACCAACCTACAGACGCATTCTGCTAAAATTAAGCGGTGAGGCCCTGATGGGCGACGAAGGCTTTGGTATCGACCCAAAAGTATTGGACCGGATGGCGCAGGAAATTAAAGAGCTGGTTGAGTTAGGGGTGCAAGTCGGTATCGTCATTGGTGGTGGTAATATTTTCCGCGGTGAAGGCCTGGCGAAAGCCGGCATGAACCGGGTGGTCGGCGACCATATGGGCATGCTGGCAACGGTAATGAATGGACTGGCGATGCGCGATGCGCTGCACCGGGCTTATGTTAATGCCCGGATGATGAGTGCTATTCCTTTAAATGGCGTTTGCGACAATTACAGTTGGGCTGAAGCAATCAGCTATTTAAAGTCAGGCCGGGTAGTGATTTTCTCTGCTGGCACCGGTAACCCGTTTTTTACCACCGATTCTGCCGCCTGCTTACGTGGTATCGAAATTGAAGCTGATGCCGTGTTAAAAGCCACGAAAGTGGAGGGGGTATATTCCGCTGATCCGGTTAAAGACCCGGCCGCCACCTTGTATTCTCAGTTAACCTATACTGAAGTGTTAGATAAAGAACTGAAAGTGATGGATTTAGCGGCGTTTACGCTTGCCCGGGACCATAATTTACAAATTCGGGTGTTTAATATGAATAAGCCGGGTGCCTTAAAACGGGTCATTATGGGCGAACAGGAAGGCACCGTTATCGACCACGCCGAGAATTTACAGTAAACTAGCCGCCATCTTGGCCGCGGCATAGCCAAAATCATTGAAGTTGCAGGTAGGCGGCAAGTGAGTGAAACCCCATGAGCATAGCTATCTATGCGATTGGGTTGAGCGAGCGATGCCAACACCGCTGCAGCTTCAAGGATAACGGATATCTATAAAAAATAAGGATAACGATCGTGATAAACGACATTATTAAAGACAGTAAAGTAAGAATGGAAAAAAGCGTTGATGCGCTTAAATCACAATTAAACAAAGTGCGCACCGGTCGCGCACATCCGAGCTTACTTGATGGCATTCAGGTTTCTTACTATGGTGCAGACACCCCGTTGCGCCAGATGGCCAATATTTCTATTGAAGATGCCCGTACCCTGAGTATCAGTGTGTTTGACAAAAGTTTAGTGCAAGCGGTTGAGAAAGCTATTATGTCGTCCGATTTAGGCCTGAACCCGATGTCAGCCGGAACCAGCATTCGGGTGCCTTTACCCGCGCTGACTGAAGAACGACGTCGCGATTTGGTAAAGGTCGTGCGCGCTGAGGCCGAAGGTGGCCGGGTAGCCGTTCGTAATATTCGCCGCGATGCCAATGCTGAATTAAAAGCCCTGTTAAAAGACAAAGACATCAGCGAAGATGACGAGCGCCGGGCAGCTGACGAAGTGCAAAAAGTGACGGATACTTATGTTAAAAAAATAGACGAAGTATTGGCTGATAAAGAAAAGGAACTGATGGAGGTTTAACCTAACTAACCTCCTATCAGTTGATAGCGCCGTATCGGCTAAGCTGTGCGGCGCTTTTTATTATGGTTTGACACAACATTGTCGAACGATAAAGCAGTATAAAAGCAATTCAAAAGGACAGGTCTTATTCTATGACTGCAGAGTCGCAGATCGGGCAGCAGACGTTACCCCGCCATGTGGCCATCATTATGGATGGCAATGGACGCTGGGCGCAACGTCAAGGGAAGCCAAGGGTATGGGGACATAAAAAAGGGGCGGAAGCGGTGCGCCGGGCAGTCAGTTTCTGCCGGCAACTCGGTATTCCATCACTTACCTTATTCGCTTTTAGCAGTGAAAACTGGCGTCGTCCACAAACGGAAGTTGATACCCTGATGCAACTGTTTATGCTGGTGCTAAAAAAAGAAGTTAAAAGCCTGCACAAGCATAATGTTAAGTTACAAATAGTAGGCGATTTGTCAGCCTTTGATCAAAAGCTTAGGGCCAGTATTAATGCTGCCGAAGCATTGACCGCCGGCAATACCGCTATGACATTAAATATTGCAGCAAATTATGGTGGCCGCTGGGACATGCTGAACGCCGCACGTCAGCTCGCTGTGAAAGTCCATGCGAACGAACTGCTGCCTGAGGCGATTACTGAGCAAATGCTGGCAGAGCAGATGCAGTTGCATGATCAGCCGGAGCTTGATTTACTTATTCGCACCGGTGGTGATTTACGGATCAGTAACTTTTTATTATGGCAGGCGGCTTATGCTGAGTTGTGGTTTACAGAAACCTTGTGGCCAGACTTTGATAAAACAGTATTTGCTGATGCGATAGCGGCATTTGTCAACCGGGAACGTCGCTTTGGATGCACAGGTGAGCAAATACAGGCTTTGCTGCACAATAAAGGATAACAATATTGTTTAAACAACGAGTTCTTACCGCATTATTGCTGGCACCTCTGGCTTTGCTGGCGGTGTTCTATTTGCCGCTAAGCGGCTTTGCGTTGTTTGTCTCTGTGGCGTTTCTGTTAGGGGCCTGGGAGTGGAGTGGTTTTTGTGGCCTGGCCAACCGGACGATGCGTGCTGTGTATACGGTGCTTACTGGGGCAATACTGTTGGCGCTGTATTATATTCAGCCGATCGCATTACAGTATCTATTCGCTGATGCCTTTACCCTAACACTGGTTGTTGCGGGGGTAGTGTGGTGGCTGCTGGCCGTAGTATTGGTGCTGACGTTTCCTCGTAGTCAGGGATTCTGGGCCGGTCGAGACTGGTTAAAAGCACTAATGGGTTGGCTAACGTTATTACCTGCCTGGAGCGCGATTGTTTTTGTGCGGGGTCTGGAATACCCGCAGTCTGAATTTACCGGTGCCTGGTTGTTGTTTGGCTTATTGGGTCTGGTTTGGGCTGCTGATATTGGCGGTTACATCATTGGCAAGCCCTTTGGTAAAACCAAATTACTGCCTAAAGTCAGCCCGGGGAAAACGCTGGAGGGCATGCTCGGTGGTATGGCGCTGGTGTTAGCGCTGGTGAGTGCCGTAGGGTACTGGCAAGACTGGCCAAATCAAATGTTATATTGGTATATCGCTGCTGTCGTTTTAACGGCATTGTCGGTGTTCGGTGATTTAACGGAAAGCATGTTTAAACGGGCGGCGGGCAAAAAAGACAGTGGCGCCTTTCTACCAGGACATGGCGGTATTCTTGATCGGATCGACAGCTTAACTGCCACTGCACCATTGTACGCGTTACTGCTGGCATTATTTGGTGGCTTTAATTGATGCGACACGTGGTTATTCTGGGCTCTACCGGTTCTATTGGTTGCAGCACTTTGTCGGTGCTGGCGATGCACCCACAGCAGTTCAGCGTATTGGCACTAACGGCCGCGACGCAAACCAGCAAGTTGTTAGCACAGTGTCTGGAGTTCAGACCACGTTTTGCGGCCATGCTATGCCCCAGCGCCGCCGCTGAACTTAAGGCGGCATTAAAGCAACAGGGTTGTGCAACTGAAGTAATGGCTGGCCCGGATGCATTAAACGCGCTGGCAGCGCACCCGGATGCTGATATTGTTATGGCTGCTATTGTTGGTGCTGCGGGGCTATTGCCAACCTTAGCCGCGGTAGAGCAGGGCAAAACGGTATTACTGGCAAATAAAGAAGCGTTAGTGATGTCAGGTGAGTTGTTTATGGATAAAGTGGCGCGCCATGGCGCAACCCTGTTACCCATTGACAGCGAACATAATGCCATTTTCCAGTGCTTGCCAGCCGCATTTCAGCACGCTAAAAAGCGACCGGCACTTGCTGAGATGGGCATCGCCAAATTGTTATTAACCGGCAGTGGCGGGCCTTTTCTTAACAGAGCTCTGGAAAGTCTGGCCTCGGTAACGGTGGCAGAAGCAGTTGCTCACCCTAACTGGAGCATGGGACAGAAAATTTCAGTCGACAGTGCGACGATGATGAATAAGGGCCTGGAGTTTATTGAAGCCCGCTGGTTGTTTAACTGTGCGCCGTCCGATATTGAAGTCGTGATTCATCCACAAAGTATTATTCACTCGATGGTGCAATACACCGATGGCTCCGTACTAGCCCAGCTTGGCCAGCCTGATATGCGTACGCCGATCGCCCACGCACTGGCGTTTCCAGAGCGGATGAACAGTCCGGTGCAGCCGCTCGATTTTAGTCAGCTTGCCAATTTCAGTTTTAGTAAACCAGAGCCGGAGCGCTATCCCAATTTATATCTGGCCATTGCCGCCTGTGCGGCCGGGCAGGGCGCGACCACAGCATTAAATGCAGCGAATGAAGTGGCAGTTGGCGCGTTTATTGGCGGCCAAATTCGGTTTACTGACATTTGTCGCGTAAATGAAAAATGTCTGGCACATTTCCTTAACTATGCTACCCGCTCGCTGGATGATATAGTAGCGCTCGATTTTGAAGCCCGCACTTATGCGCAGCAGTTGCTAAGGACACTAAATTAATGGCGGTATTTTTATGGAATGCCTTTACCTTTGTCATTGCACTGGGGTTATTGGTTACCGTGCATGAGTTTGGTCATTTCTGGGTTGCCCGGAAAAATGGCGTACTGGTAAAGCGTTTTTCAATTGGCTTTGGTAAGGCAATATTCAGTTGGCGGGATCGTCAGGGCACTGAATTTGTTATTGCTGCAATTCCACTCGGTGGCTACGTGCGGATGTTGGACGAGCGAATTGACCCCGTATTGCCACAGTTTGCCGATCTGGCGTTTAATCACAAAACCGTATGGCAGCGCATGGCAATCATTGCCGCGGGACCCGCTGCAAATTTTATATTTGCCATTTTTGTGTTGTGGCTGATGTATCTGATTGGGGTGCAGGAAGCCAAGCCGGTTATCGCAGCAGTGCAACCGCAGTCTATTGTGGCTGAGGCCGGCGTGCGGGGCGACGAGCAAATTATCAGCATTAATGGCCATAGCGCCAGAGATTTACGCAGTACTAATTTACTGTTGGTTGAACAGCTTGGCAGGCCAGGAATGACGGTAGGCTTGCAAGATGTGGGGTCTGGTCAACAGCGGCAAGTTGAGCTTAACCTTAGCGATTGGCAATTTGATCCTGAACAGCAAACCGTTTTTGACAGCTTAGGCATTAAGCTGATGCAGCCTGAAAGAACAACGGAATTATCACTGGTAGTGCCTGAATCGGCTGCAGAGCGGGCAGGTTTGCAAAAGGGTGATATTATCAGGCGGATCGATGGACAGCAGATTACTGACTGGCCAATGCTGGAAAAGCTCATCCAGCAAAATGCCGAGCAGACTCTGATAATTGAGATCAGCAGAGCAGGCCAGATCATTGAACTTGAAGCCATACCTGATTTGTTAACCCGGGAAGATGGTTTTACTCAGGGCATGTTAGGGATCCAGCCGGTTGTTACCCCATGGCCCGAGGGTATTGTCTACACCCAGCGTTATGGGGTAGTGGGTGCCATAGGTGAAGGCCTTAGCCAGACCTGGCAACTGACCCGTTTAAGTTTTGCGATGGTTGCAAAGCTGCTGACCGGTGATGTGTCGGTAAAGCATTTAAGCGGGCCTATCTCGATTGCGCAGGGCGCAGGAGATACCGCCAGTATGGGCCTGATAGCTTTTTTAGCGTTTCTGGCGCTAATCAGCGTTAATCTGGCTGTTATTAATTTATTGCCGCTGCCCATTTTGGATGGTGGCCATTTAATGTATCTTGTGGTGGAACTAATACGCGGTAAACCTGTCTCTGAGAAGGCGCAGGAAATAGGTTTTCGCTTTGGAGCTTTAGTCCTGCTGATGTTAATGGGAATTGCGCTGCTCAACGATATTTCTCGTTTGTAATAAACTAATCATAAGTAGTTCAAATAATGACAATTAAACGATTAGTAGCTGCGATGTTACTTGCCACTGGCAGTAACTCGGTGCTCGCTGAAGAATCATTTACCGTTCAGGATATTCAGGTTGAAGGCTTGCAGCGCGTTGCGCTCGGTGCCGCCCTGAATAACCTGCCGTTTACTATTGGTGACACTGTTACTGAGTACAGTTTGTCTCGTAGTATTAAAACTTTATATGGTGCTGGCCATTTTGACGATATCAAAGTGTTTCGCGATGGTAATACGGTTATTTATCGCTTGAAAGAACGGCCAACCATCAGTAACATCGAATTTGATGGCAACAAAGACATCAAAGAAGAGCAATTAAATGAAAGTCTGGCTGGCAATAAAGTTCAGGTTGGCGAGCCATTAGATAAAACGATCCTGAAAAGTATCGAAAATGGCTTAACCGAATTTTACCACGGGGTGGGCAAATATCAGGCGAAGGTTGAAGCTAAAGTGACCTATTTGCCACGCAACCGGGTAAACCTGAAACTGGAGTTTGATGAAGGCGATGCCGCGTCAGTTCGCCAGATTAATATTGTCGGTAATACCATCTTCTCTAATGAAGAGTTGCTGAATCAAATCGAATCGAAACAGGATTTACCCTGGTGGCGCTTTTTATCCTCTGACCGTTATCAGAAGCAAACCTTGCAGGGCGATTTTGAAACGATCACGAGTTATTATCTGGATCGTGGCTACCTGCAGTTTGATATCGAGTCGTCACAGGTGTCAGTAAGCCCTGATAAAACCTCGGTGTACGTTACCCTAAATGTAACTGAAGGTGAGCAGTACAATATCCGTGATGTAAGTTTTGTCGGCGATTTAATTGGCCAGGATGCTATTATCGAAGCGATCCTGCCACTGAAAGAAGGGCAGCTGTATAACGGCGCGCTGGTGACTTACACCGAAGAGAGCATCGCCAAATTACTCGCACGTTTTGGTTATGCTAATTCTAAAGTACGGACCATTCCCAAAGTTGATGAAGCAAGCAAACAAGTTGATCTGACCATCAGTGTTGACCCGGGTAAACGTGTCTATGTGCGCCGGATTGATGTGCAGGGCAACACCAACACCCGCGATGAAGTTATCCGGCGTGAACTGCGCCAGATGGAAGGAGCCTGGTTATCGAACGATTACCTGGAGCTCTCTAAAAACCGGATCCAGCGTTTACCTTACATTGAAGATATTGGCTTTGAAACCGTACCGGTCACCGGTAGTGATGACCAGGTCGACGTGCTGTTTAACATTAAAGAACAACCGTCAGGTAGCTTTAATGCCGGCATTTCCTATGGTAGCTACCAGGGGTTATCGTTTGAAGTGGGTGTGCAGCAAGCTAACTTTTTTGGTACGGGCAACAGTGCAGGCATCAGCTTAAGCACCAATAAATATCAGAAGAGTATTAACCTCAGTTATACCGACCCGTATTACACCTTAAATGGCGTGAGCTTAGGTGGTCAGTTATTCTATTCCGATATCGATTACAGTAGTGCCTCCTCTAACCTTGAAGCATACAACCAACGCCGTTATGGTTTTGGCACAAACGTCGGTTATCCGATCAACGAATTTAACCGCTTAAATTTTGGCGCCAACTATGTGGTCAATAAACTAAACTCTATTCAGGAGTATGACCAGCTGCGCCATTTCAGGGCCGTGTTGCTGGATGAGCAAAACCCCGATGGTGGTTACAACTTTACCAATTATGAATTTAGTACCGGTTGGAGCCATAGCACATTAAACCGGGGTTTATTCCCAACCGCAGGCCGGATGCTGAATTTAGTCTTAAAGGCAACGACCCCGAACTCCGATTTACAGTATTATAAACTACAGTTTGAAGCGCAGAATTATATTCCGCTAAGCAACGATCATCGCTGGTCGTTCCGCAGTAAGCTGGAGCTTGGCTATGGTAATGGTTACGGTGACAAAGATGGCTATGATTACACCCTGCCATTTACCGAAAACTTCTATGCAGGTGGTTCTAACCTGCGTGGCTTTGAAAACCGGATTATCGGCCCTCATGCTATTTTCCGCTTTCCAGATTTCGTGCCAGGTATTTCTGATCCGCTTAATGGCATTGGCAGTTATCCGCAAAATCCGAATGGTGACAGTTACATTGTGTCTTCGCGCTCTATTGGTGGCAATGCCATGGGTGTGCTTACCCTGGAACTGATTACGCCAACACCATTTCTAAGTGAAGATTATCGAAATTCGGTAAGAACCAGTTTGTTTGTTGATGCTGGTAATGTCTGGGATACTGAGTTCGATTTAGACCGTTACGCCAATCTGACTCAGGACAGAGGCGCATCGACAGGACGCGGGGTACAACCTTTTCTGATAGATTATTCAGACCCGAGTTTGATTCGCGTTTCAGCTGGTGTATCGTTACAATGGATTTCACCAATGGGGCCGTTAACCTTCAGCCTGGCGAAAATCATCAAAAAACAAGAAGGTGATTTGCAGGAAAACTTTAGTTTTAATATTGGTACAACTTTCTAACAAAGGTATAGGGAAAATGATGTTTAAAAATACAGTAACTAAAACCGCCATTGTATTAGTCGCCGCGATAGTGATGGCTGGCACTGCAGTTGCGAAAGAAATGAAAATTGCATTTGTTGATATTCAGGCTGTTGCCGCGCAAATCCCACAGTCAGCCACCATTCAGGAGAATATGCGCACTGAGTTTGCTTCTAAAATTGATGCGATGAGCCAGTTAGAAAAAGATATTAACTTTAATATTGAAAAGTTGCGCCGCGACGGCCCGACCATGAGTGAACAACAACAGCAGGAGCTGGCAACTAAAGTGCAGCAGCAACGTCAGCAATATGAAGCGACCGCACGGCCGTTAGATGAGCAAATTCGTGCCCGTCAGAACGAAGAGCGTAATAAAATTCTCGCGATGATTAAAACCGCCATTGATGTGGTTGCTGAGCGGGAAAAGTTTGATGTTGTGTTAAATGCTGGTGCTGCGGTATATGCCAAGCCAGAGTATGATATCTCTGACGCGGTGGCAGCCCAGGTAAGCAAAGCTAAGAAGTAATACAGTGAAGTTATTATCAGAACTGGCTGAGCAGCTTAATGCTCAGCTTGTCGGAAACGCCGCTTGCGGCGTTTCTGCCGTTGCAACCCTGGAGCATGCAGGTCAGGGTACTATCAGCTTTCTGGCCAATAGTAAGTATCGTAAATTCCTTAGTCACACCACTGCCAGTGCGGTATTAATTAAAGCAGATGATTTACCATTTATGGCACCAGGCGTTAGCGCGTTAGTGGTAGCCGATCCTTATGTTGCCTTTGCCCAGATTGCCCAGTTACTTGACTCTACCCCAGCTGTTGCTGATGGCATTCACCCATCTGCTACAATTGATGCGTCAGCGACAATAGGCGAACACTGTGCCATCGGGCCCAATGCGGTGATAAGTGCAGGTGCAGAGCTTGGCAAGGGAGTGCAGGTTGGTGCTGGCACTGTCGTTGGTAAGGCAGCAAAAATTGGCGCGGGCAGCCGGCTGTGGGCAAATGTGACGATTTATCATAATGTTGTCATAGGTAGCGACTGTTTAATTCATAGTGGGGCGGTAATTGGCTCGGATGGTTTCGGCTTTGCCAATAAAGCAGGAAACTGGCTGAAGATACCACAGACCGGTACTGTGGTGATTGGTGACAATTGTGAGATAGGCGCCAATACCACTATCGATCGTGGTGCAATAGAAGACACTATGGTGGGCAACAACGTTATTATTGATAACTTATGTCAGCTTGCCCATAATGTTCAAATTGGTGATCATACGGCAATTGCCGGTTCTACCAGTATTGCGGGCAGTACCAAAGTAGGTCGGTATTGTGTTTTGGGTGGTGGCGTTGGCGTCAATGGCCATATTGAAATAGCAGATGGTGTGCAAATTACCGGCATGTCAATGGTTACCCGTTCGCTTACTGAGAAAGGGGTGTACTCATCGGGTATCCCGGCAGCAACCAATGCGGAGTGGCGCCGTAATACCGCGCGCCTGCGGCAGGTTGAGCAATTATTTCAGCGGGGAAAACAGCTGGAACAACAATTACAGCACATAAGTCATGATGGACAACAGCCATCGACAGAGGATTAATTTTGGCCAATCAACTTAATAGCCTGCAAGTGCAGGAAATTATGGCGTTATTACCGCATCGCTATCCGTTTTTGTTAATTGATAAAGTGCTGGACTACACGCCGGGCGAATCGTTAACAGCGCTTAAAAATGTAACGATCAATGAACCAATATTTACCGGGCACTTCCCTGGCATGCCCATTTTTCCTGGTGTGCTGATCCTTGAGGCATTGGCACAGGCAACGGGGATCCTGGGTTTTAAAACGGTAACCGAACGCTCAGAGAATGAGCTGTATTTGTTCGCAGCAATTGATGATGCCCGTTTTAAAAAGCCGGTAGTGCCGGGTGATACGATGATACTGGAAGTGAAGTTTTTAAAAGAGCGCCGTAATATGTGGAAGTTTTACGGAGAAGCCAAAGTGGATGGCGTTATAGTGTGCTCAGCTGAATTAATGTGTGCCAGAAGAGAGTTATAACGTGATTCATCCATCAGCGGTAATCGAAAATGGCGCTAAACTGGGCCAGAATGTAAAAGTGGGGCCCTTTAGCTATATTGGTCATGATGTTGTGCTTGGCGATGATTGTATTATCGAGCCTCACGTGGTGATCAAAGGCCCTGCGACCATTGGCAAAGGGAACCATTTTTTTCAGTTCACCAGTATTGGTGAAGCTTGCCAGGACAAAAAATACAAAGGCGAGGCTACTGAGCTGATCATTGGCGACTTTAATGTCTTCCGTGAAGGCTGCTCTGTCCATCGTGGTACGGTGCAGGATCAGGGTAAAACCATTATTGGCAGCCATAACCTGTTTATGAATACCACCCATATTGCCCATGACTGCGTTATTGGCAGCCATACTATTTTTGCCAGTGGCGCGCAGGCTGCCGGCCATGTGCATGTCGGCGACTGGGCTATTCTGGGCGGTATGACGGGTGTGCATCAGTTTGTGCATATTGGCGCGCACAGCTTTTGTGGCGGCGGCTCTATCGTGCTAAAAGATGTCCCTCCTTACGTAATGGTGCATGGCGCCCCATGTCAGCCAGCCGGTATTAATGTTGAAGGACTTAAACGCCGTGGTTTTAGCAGTGATGCGCTGTTAGAGATACGACGTGCTTATAAAGAAGTCTATCGTAAAGGCCAGACCGTTGCCGAAGCATTAGCGGCACTGGAAACAAAGTCAGCAGAGTATCCAGAGTTGAAAGCCTTTACTGATTTTATTGCTAATGCCAGTCGCGGTATTGTGCGTTAAGCACCACGATAAACAGTTTTTTAAGAAACGGAGCCTGCAGGCTCCTTTTTTATAGCGCGGTAACACTGCGATAGCCTGTTTCGGCGCTACTGGTTAACGCGGTAAGTATTTCAACATGGTAAAGGCTTGAAGTAAGCGCTATTTCCTGTGATAGAATCAAACAACGATAAGAATTATTAGTTCATAAACGAGACTTGCTTTGTCACATCTTAATATTGCCATCATTGCTGGCGAACACTCGGGCGATATCCTCGGTGCCGATTTAATGGAAGCGCTTGCCCAGCGTCACCCTGATGCCCATTTTTATGGTATTGGTGGCCCGCGCATGCAAGCGCTGGGTTTCAATGCCTTGTTTGAGATGGAAGAGCTTGCCGTAATGGGGATTGTTGAAGTGTTGGGCAGGCTACCGCGTTTATTAAAAGTCAAACGCGAGATACTTGCTGCATTGCTAAAAGATAAACCCGATGTGTTTATCGGTATCGATGCTCCGGATTTTAACTTGCCGGTCGAGCTTGAATTAAAGCAGGCAGGCATTAAAACGGTGCACTATGTCAGCCCCTCTGTCTGGGCCTGGCGGCATAAACGTATTTTTAAGATTGCCAAAGCCACCAATATGGTGCTGTCATTATTGCCTTTTGAAAAAGCGTTTTACGATAAATATCAGGTTCCCTGTACCTTTGTTGGCCATACCATGGCCGACACCATGCCGCTGGTGGTTGATAAAGCAGAGCATAAAATAGCTCTGGGGCTGGACCCAACCCGGCCGGTACTGGCGCTGATGCCAGGCAGTCGTAGTAATGAAGTTAACTTGTTAGCGCCCGATTTTCTCTCTGCTGCTATTTTATTACAGCAACAACAGCCGCAGTTGCAACTTATTGCCAATATGGTAACCGAGCAAAAGGCTGCGCAATTTATGGCCATTAAACAGCAGTATGCACCTGATTTAGAAGTAAAGGTTCATATTGGTCTGGCCCGCCAGGTGTTGCTGGCCGCAGATGCCACCTTTATCACCTCTGGTACCGCTACGCTTGAAGCCATGCTGGCCAAATGCTTGATGGTGGTGGCGTATCGGGCTAACTGGTTAACGTATCAGATTGGCCGGCGGCTGGTTAAGCTGGCGCATTTCAGCCTACCCAATTTGTTAGCCGGACGGCCGATGGTACCCGAACTGCTGCAACATCAGGTAACCCCTGGGGCTTTGCTGGCGGCAATGGCGCCTTTGTTACAATCGGACAATAGTGCCTTACTGGCCGAGTATCGTGATATTCATCAACAAATTAAATGCAATGCCAGCGTCCGCGCTGCCGAGGCCATTCTGGAGGTAGCAGGTTCTGATGCAGTGGCATAGACCCGATGTAAAACTACTATGTGGTGTAGACGAAGTAGGTCGCGGCCCATTAATTGGCGCCGTGGTAACGGCGGCAGTCATTCTAGACCCTTTGCGGCCGGTCAACGGTCTGATGGACTCTAAAAAACTCAGTGCAGCACGGCGCGAAGCGCTGGCAGAGGAAATAAAGGCCAATGCCCTGTGCTGGGCACTTGGCCGGGCAGAGCCGGCAGAAATAGACGAGTTAAATATCCTGCATGCCACGATGCTGGCAATGCAGCGCGCCGTGACGGCATTAACCATTCAGCCACAGTGGGTAATGATAGATGGCAACCGTTGTCCCTCTCTGCCCATGCCTGCCACCGCGGTAATTAAAGGGGACAGTCTGGTCGCTGAAATCAGCGCAGCGTCAATTTTAGCTAAAGTAGCCCGTGATGCGGAAATGGCGGCGTTAGCTCAGCGCTACCCCCAGTTTGGTTTCGCTGCTCATAAGGGCTATCCGACAGCACAGCACCTGGCAGCGATCACGGAGCATGGCATTTTGGCTGAGCATCGTCGTAGCTTTAAGCCAGTGCGGCTGATCGCTGAGCAATTGTCCTGATGAATACCCCGGCATTTATTCACCTGCGGGTCCATAGTGACTTTTCCATGATTGATGGCGTGGCTAAGGTTAAGCCGATAGTTAAAGCGGCTGCGGCAGCCGAAATGCCGGCGCTGGCCTTAACCGATCAAATGAATTTTTGTGGGCTGGTCCGGTTTTACAGTGCAGCCCATGATGCCGGGATTAAACCGATAATTGGCGTTGATTGCTGGGTACAGCATCCGCTGCTTGGCAGCGAAAGCGCCCGACTGTTGCTGCTGGCAATGGACAATGAAGGTTATCAGAACCTGACCATGTTGATCTCCAAAGCGTATCTGCGAGGACATGTTGCAGGTAAGCCACAGCTTGACCATCAATGGCTGGCAGAGCATAACCGTGGCCTTATTGTGCTGTCTGGGGGCAAAGACGGCCCGCTTGGCAAAGCGCTGGTAAAAGAAAACCCGCAATCGGTAACGGAATTAGTCAATTTTTATCAGCAGTATTTTCCTGAGCGTTTTTACCTGGAGCTGATCCGCACCGACCGACCTGATGAAGAGCGCTATATTCAAAAAGCCGTGCTGCTGGCCGAGCAACACCAATTGCCCGTTGTTGCTACCAACGAAGTGGTATTTTTAAAAGCCACTGACTACCCGGCGCATGAAATCCGGGTCGCCATTCATGATGGTTTTACCCTGGACGATAAACGCCGTCCGAAGCACTACTCAGAACAGCAGTATTTGCGAACAGAGCAGGAAATGGTGGCGTTATTTGCTGATATTCCTGAAGCTCTGGAAAATAGTGTTGAAATTGCCCGCCGCTGCAACGTGACTATCCGGCTTGGTGAATACTTTTTACCTGCCTTTCCTACTGGCGGCATGACCGATGGCGATTTTCTGGTATTAAAATCTCAGGAAGGCCTGGAGCAACGCATGCTGCAGCTATTTCCGGATGAGGCTGAGCGTGCTGCTAAGCGAGCACCCTATGATGAGCGCTTACAGATTGAGCTGGACGTGATTAACCAGATGGGTTTCCCGGGTTACTTCCTGGTAGTTATGGAGTTTATTCAGTGGAGCAAAGATAATGACATTCCCGTTGGCCCAGGTCGTGGCTCGGGTGCCGGCTCGCTGGTGGCTTACGCGCTAAAAATTACCGATCTTGACCCGCTGGAATTCGACCTGCTGTTTGAACGGTTCTTAAACCCGGAACGGGTATCGATGCCCGATTTTGACGTCGATTTCTGTATGGACCGTCGTGATGAGGTGATTGACCATGTTGCCGACATGTATGGCCGTGAGGCAGTGTCACAAATTATTACCTTTGGCACCATGGCGGCCAAAGCCGTTATTCGTGACGTAGGCCGGGTACTTGGCCACCCTTATGGCTTTGTCGATCGCATTTCCAAACTTATCCCACCCACACCTGGTATGACGCTGGAACAAGCGTTTAAAGAAGAGCCACGTCTGCCTGAGCTGTATGCCCAGGATCAGGAAGTGAAAGATTTAATTGATATGGCCCGCCAGCTGGAAGGGGTAACCCGAAATGCCGGCAAACATGCCGGAGGGGTGGTTATTGCGCCCACTAAAATTACTGATTTTTCGCCGCTGTATTGTGATGATGAAGGCAATAACCCTGTTACTCAGTTTGATAAAAACGACGTTGAATATGCCGGCTTAGTGAAGTTCGACTTTCTGGGGTTACGCACGCTGACCATTTTGCAGTGGGCGGTCAATATGGCCAACAGCCGGTTGCAAAAGGAGGGGCGTAAACCGGTTGATATTAATAGCATCCCGCTGGTTGATAAACGTAGCTTCGATTTGCTGCAGCGCGTCGATACTACGGCTGTGTTCCAGTTAGAATCGCGCGGCATGAAGGACTTAATCCGTCGCCTGCAGCCCGACTGTTTCGAAGATATGATAGCGCTGGTGGCATTATTCCGTCCGGGGCCACTGCAATCGGGCATGGTAGATAACTTTATTGACCGTAAGCGTGGCCGTGAAGAAATCTCGTTTCCCGATGCAACCTGGCAGCACGAATCTTTAAGGCCTATTCTAGAACCAACCTACGGCATTATTCTGTATCAAGAACAGGTAATGCAGATAGCGCAGGTGCTTTCTGGCTACTCGCTAGGTGGTGCGGATTTACTGCGCCGGGCCATGGGTAAGAAAAAGCCGGAAGAAATGGCCAAGCAGCGCGATACCTTTCAGGAAGGTGCTGCAAAAAATAATATTGACCCTGAGCTTGCTATTAAAATATTCGACCTGGTAGAGAAGTTTGCCGGCTACGGTTTTAATAAGTCGCACTCGGCAGCGTATGCACTGGTGTCTTATCAGACGCTGTGGATGAAGGCGCATTTTCCCGCTGAATTTATGGCGGCGGTCATGTCGGCCGATATGGATAACACGGATAAAATTGTCACGTTGGTGGATGAGTGCGAACGGATGAAGCTGAGGCTTAATCCGCCCGATGTTAACTCGGGACAGTATAAGTTTACCGTTAATGAGCAGGGCCATATCGTTTATGGCATTGGCGCGATCAAAGGGGTGGGTGAAAGCCCGATAGATGCCATTATTGAAGCGCGTAACGAGTACGGCAGCTTCCATGACTTATTTGATTTCTGTGCCAAAGTCGATTTAAAACGATTAAACCGCCGGGTAATGGAAAAGCTTATTTTATCCGGTGCGATGGACCAGTTGGGGCCACATCGTGCCGCGCTGATGGCCAGCTTAGAAGAGGCAATGAAAAAGGCGGAGCAACACGCCAAGGCACAAGCGGTGGGGCAGGACGATTTATTTGGCTTGTTAAGCCCGGAACCAGAACAGGCGGCCAGTGCATTTAAGCAGGTGCCACAGTGGCCGGATGAAGTCTGGCTCGATGGCGAGCGGGAAACGCTCGGGCTGTATTTAACCGGTCACCCGATTAATCGATACGCGGATGAAATTCGCCACTATGTTTCCTGCCGCTTAGTTGAACTGCAGCCCACCAAAAAAGATCAAAGTGTCCAGGTAGCCGGTTTAGTGGTGTCAGTGCGGGTAATGATTAATAAAAAAGGCCGGCGCTGGGCCATTGTGACGCTGGACGATAAATCGGCACGGCTGGATGTGCGCTTTTTCCCGGAACAGCTGGAAACGTTTGAGGAATTGCTGCAAAAAGACCGTATTCTGGTAATAACCGGACAGGTCAGCTTTGATGATTTTAATGGTGGCCTTACAATGTCGGGCCGCGATGTCAGTGAAATAACTGCTGTGCGGGAAAAATCGCTGAAATCTTTGAATATCACTGTACAATCGGCGCAAATAGACCACAATTACCTGCAAAGATTGCAACACGTGCTCGATGAATTCAAAGCTGGTACGGTACCGGTAACAATCAGGTATCAACGACAGGAAGGGCAGGTAACACTGCAGTTAGGGACAGCCTGGTGGGTGACGCCCGCCGACGCTTTGTTGCATCAGTTAAAACAATTAGCAACAATAGAACTGGAATTTAATTGATTAGGTAGTGATAGTCGATGATGCTGAATTATTTAGAGTTTGAGCAGCCGATTGCTGAACTTGAAGCAAAAATAGACGAATTGCGTAACGTCAGTCGTAATGGCGACTACGATCTTGGTTTAGAAGAAGAAATAAACAAACTAAAAGAAAAAAGTCTGGGATTAACCAAGAAAATATTTTCTGAGCTGGGTGCCTGGCAAGTTGCCCAAATGGCCAGGCATCCACGCCGGCCCTACACTCTGGATTACCTGAAGCATATTTTCACCGATTTTGACGAGCTGGCAGGCGATCGTACCTACGCGAACGATAATGCGATTGTCGCAGGTACTGCGCGGCTGGGTGAGCACACCGTTATGGTAATAGGCCATCAGAAGGGCCGCGATACCCGGGAAAAAATTCGTCGTAATTTTGGTATGCCAAGACCTGAGGGCTATCGTAAAGCACTGCGGCTGATGGAAATGGCTGAACGCTTCAATATGCCTATTATTACCTTTATTGATACTCCGGGTGCTTACCCGGGCATTGGCGCTGAAGAACGTGGCCAGTCTGAGGCGATAGCCCGTAATTTAAAAGTGATGGCAGGGTTAAAGGTACCGGTTATCTGTACGGTGATTGGTGAAGGTGGTTCGGGTGGGGCGCTGGCCATCGGCGTGGGCGACCGGGTAAATATGTTGCAATTTAGTACCTACTCGGTTATTTCACCGGAAGGCTGTGCTTCTATTTTATGGAAGAGTGCTGAAAAAGCGCCATTAGCTGCTGACGCGATGGGAATTACCGCGGAGCGACTAAAAGAGTTGGATCTGATTGATGCCGTTATTCCAGAGCCGCTGGGTGGCGCGCATCGTGCACCAGAACAAATGGCGCAAACCCTTAAAAAGACCTTGCTAAAAGATCTGGATAGCTTAAAAAAACTTGATACCAAAACACTACTTGATAATCGTTATAAACGACTGATGTCATTTGGCTACTGCTAAAGCCGGTAGCTTTAACAGAGAACCAGCGCTTGTCGCTGGTTTTTTTATATGGATAATACGTGTCACGCGCGACGATATCTGTTGAACGACCAAAACCACTTATGGATACAATAATTGTATGCAACAACCGGGGCGGGGCAGCCTGAACATTGATGTTAAGCATAACTGAACTGGCAGCAAAAATTAGCGATTGCGGCGCCGCTAAGGTGGTGCTGGCGCTCAGTGGTGGCCTGGATTCTATGGTACTGCTTGATCTGCTTTGTCAGGCGAGAAAGCAACATGTTTTCCAGTTGCAGGCCGTTTATGTCAATCATGGTTTGAGCGCTGACGCGCAGGGTTGGAGTGAGCATTGTCAACGCGCCTGTATCGCCCGGGACGTCGAATTTTTTAGTAGGCAGATTAACATTGAACGTAGCGCAAATATTGAAGCCGCTGCGCGCGAGGGGCGCTACCAGGCATTAGCCTCTTTTGTTGATTCAGCCACGACGATACTCGTGACAGGGCATCATGCGGATGACCAGCTTGAAACCTTAATCCTGGCGTTAAAGCGCGGCGCCGGTGCCGCTGGTTTAAGTGGCATGGCAGAGCAACGTCCCTTCGCCGCTGGCAGCTTGCTACGGCCATTATTAAGCAGCACCCGACAACAGATCCAACATTACGCGACAACGCATCAGTTGCAGTGGGTTGAAGATAGCAGTAATCAGGACAATCGATTTGATCGTAATTATATTCGCAATGTTGTTGCCCCGTTATTAACCGGGCGCTGGCCAGCCTTTGCTGATACCGCGCGACGCAGTATGCAACATCTGGCACAGCAGCAGCAGTTATTGGATGACTATACCGAACAGGCATTGCTACTGTGTGCCGATGGCCGTCGGTTAAATTTAGAGGCATTAACGCAGCAGGTACCGGCCCAGCAGGATTTAGTGATCCGCCGCTGGCTGGCGCGCTATAAACTGAATCCCTCAAGCCAATGGTTGCAAACCCTAAGACAGCAGGTTATTAACGCCCGTCAGGATGCTATGCCGCAACTGGTGTTGGGGCAATGCCTGCTACGCCGTTACCAGCGCCAATTGTATCTGGAGTACCACACTACCTTAGCGACACCAGAGAGCGGTCTGCTTTGGACGATGCAAAATAATCTGAATTTGCCAGCGGGACTGGGTGAGCTGGCAGTGTATCAGACGCCCTTGGCTGGGCGACAGGCCATGCAGCAATGTGAAGTGACCATTGTTTTTGGGCAGTTAAGTCTGCCTTTTAAACCCGCTGATCAACCTCATCATAAACCGCTTAAGCAATGGTTTAAACGCTGGCAGCTGCCACCATGGCAGCGGGAGCAGGTGCCATTGCTACTGCATAACGGAGCTTTGGTTGCGGTGGCAGGCTATGCCTCTGCCATTAGCACGACAGAGGCGGATTGCTGGCTTGGCTGGGCACGAAATTAGCGGTTGGCGCCACCTTTAACGCCTCTCTGCCGGTTTGTTTTAAGTTGGCTTTACCTGACGCTTTCGCTTCATAAAGCGCCCGGTCGGCGGCGGCAAAAAAATGTTCAGTCGCTTGCATGGGTTGCAAGTAGGCCAGCCCGGCGCTGGCACTAATACCGTATTGCACGCTTTTGTGGTGCTGATTTATGGCTTTTAATAGCCGGCGGGCCACTAAGTCGGCGCTATCGGCATCTTCTTCTGCAAGAATGACCGCAAATTCATCGCCGCCAAACCGGAATAAGCTATCCGTTTGGCGCAATGTGTCACGCATGCAATCTGCTACCACAATAAGCAGCTCGTCACCCATGGCGTGGCCATAGTTGTCATTAAGTTGTTTAAAGTTATCAAGATCCAGCAATAACAGCGCACAGGTTTGCTGCCGACGCCGCGCCAGTTGAATGGCTTTGGCAAAGCTGTCGTCAAAAAATCGCCGGTTGCCAAGCGCCGTGAGTGGATCTTTCAGCGCCATTTGCTGCAAACGTGCCACAACCAGTGCATTGCGCAGCGCAAATAACCATTCGCTCTCAAGCAGCACAACATCACGTTGCTGAGTGGGGCTAAACGGCTGATCACTGTGGTAATGCACTTCGGCCAGACATTGCTGGTTTAACACCAGCAGGCTTTTGTAGGTGTGGCTACCGTTACTGGAACCAGCAGCCTGGTGTTCGCCAAACGCGGTATTGAGCCGGATACCGGTAACACTGAGCAGCCGGCCGACATACATCGAAAAAATGTCCAGTTGCTGCTGAATATCCAGGCTGGTTTGCAGCTGGCTGGTCAGGGTTTGCTCGCTGCAATCGGGCAGGCTTTCAGTCTGCTGACAGCGATTTAAGGCTGCATAGCTTGGTGCTGCATCAAGCGCAAGTTCCCGGTTCATTATTGCGTCCATTACCCGTCCTTCTTAAACAGTGATAACGGATAAAAGCAATTTTCGCGCCAAATGTTAATTGTGTTTTATTTCAAAGGCTTGAAACTGAAATGTTTTTAAGGTCAAGGATTTGACGAAACATCACTCCGGTTCAGCGGCAAGAAATTGCACAATCTGATCCATTTGCCGGCAGCCGTCGGCAAAGCCAAGCTCAATCAGGCGTCGGGTGTATTTCTGTTCAAACAATAAATAGCTCGCTAAGCTTGATTCAGAATGCTGACGGATCCCCAGCCCCCGCAATAACGTGCGCACCGCCAGGGGTAGACAAAGATAATATTCGCTTGCCAGTAAATTAAAGTTTTGACTTGGGTTTATCAGCAGGCTTTGCACCGGTTTAAGCTCGGTCTCAATATTGTTGGCGTGCAGGGTTTCGACGGTCTTATTTACCCGATGCATACGCTCCAGATCAGAATTCAGCGTATCCGTAAAAATGGTATCTAATAAGTGGCCCGCTACCGTCGCTAAATCAGGATGATGCAAACTACGCCGGCTGGCCTCTTCTTTACGGGGATCTTCTACCCCGATAATCAGAATTTTATCGGCGCCTAAATGAATAGGAGCGCTAAGGGGGGCTAACTGATTCACCGACCCGTCGCCGAAATATTGCTGATGGATCCGTACCGATGGAAAAATAATCGGAATAGCGGCTGACGCCATTAAGTGATGCACTCCAAGCAGGGTGCGTTGACCGCAACGTTTTGCCCGGCGCCATTCTTCGGCATGATCCGACTGAAAAAACGTAATGGAGTCGCCGTTATTATAGCAAGAGGACGTGACGGAAAAGCTGGATAAATAGCCGCCCATAATATTCCGGTCAATTCTTTGCAAATCAAGGATCCGACCCAGCAATTGCTTTAACGGCTTATTGTCGAAAACGCTGACTGGTTTCTTATTAGCGTAATCGGCCTGGAACGCCCCAAACACATTTTGCATTAAGTGCCAGAATACTCTGGGGTAGTCAGAATAATACACCTGGTTGGTGTGAAAATGACGCCAGACCGATTCTATTTTTTTGACACCCAAATGAAAACAGGACGCATAACAGGCAATGCCAGCAGCATTAATTGCCCCTGCCGAGGTACCACTGATAATGTCAAAAGGTGTAGGGCTGGTTCTGGGATAGTGCTGGGCAATCGCTTTTAATACGCCCACCTGATATGCAGCGCGAGCGCCACCGCCGGTCAGTAACAGGGCCGTTTTTTTACCGCTCAGTGGACGTTGTCGTACCATAGTGTTATTGAACTTTTCTACTGTATACTGCTCTGTGTTGCTATATTGCAATATATCTTAGTCACTAACAAGGAGTCACTTATGACGGCGCAACCATCGGGTAGCGGGCAGCAGCTGTATTATGCAGGTATTGCAGCAGTCGTTATTGTCATTTTACTGGCATTGTGGATGTTATTTAGACCCGCATCAGAAACAGAGCCTGAAGTTATTACCCCGGCACCGATCCCCGCTGAAGTGGTGGTTGAACCAATACTGCCGATGCCAGTTGATGAGCCGCTGACCGAACAGATAACAGAAACAGAGACAGAAAGTGAACCTGAGCCAGTCATCAGCGCGCCGGAACCTGAACCCTTACCCACGCTCGAAGCATCTGATCCGGTGTTAAAACAAGATGTGTTGAAACTGAATTGGCAACCGGGTCTGGCAGGGTTAATTAATACCAGGCAGATGATCCGCAACCTGGTGGTAACAGTCGATAATCTGGCGCAAAAACAATTGGTTGCAAAACACCCTGTAGTGGTGCCGTTAGACCAGCCATTTGTTACCATCGCGGATCCGGAAAGTCAGACCTATCAGATTGATCCGGCGAGTTACCAGCGGTATGAGCCTTACATCCGGTTGCTTGAAAGTGCAGATCCGGAGCAAATGTTACCGATATTTAAGCGCTATCAGCCTTTGTTTGAGCAGGTCTTTGGCGAACTGGGATATCCTGAATTGAGCTTTCAGCAACGTATGCAACAAGCTTTAACGACATTTCTGGCCATTGCACCTATGTCGGTAGATACCACACTGGTTCGTAAATCAGTGGCTTACACTTACGCCGATCCGGCGGTAGAAAGTTTAAGTGATTTGGAGAAACAAGTTATCCGTTTAGGCCCGGATAATCATCAACGTTTGCGCGCGGTGGCCAAAAACTACCTGACTTTACTGGAAAGCCGCGAGTGAAATAAGCGTTGATTAACCGCTCTGCTGCTTAAACATTAAGCAACAAAGCGGTGTTGCGGCTAAATCACTTGAAACCTGGCAGGCCATTGCGCATAATGCGGGCCTGCCGCTCTGGTGTAACTTGTGCGGCACTCAATGGTAACTCCATTGGTCCTCTCGCAATGCTAGTAGGTTAACCTGGTCAGGTCCGGAAGGAAGCAGCCACAGCTTATGATGCAGGTGCCGGGATGTGGCTGGTGGAGTTGCCACCCACCTTGAGTTTTTTCTTATAATCTGCGCTGACAATATCCAGCGCGGCTAAAATGTCGCTATCCGATAGCTGCTGCTGTTCTAACAACATAATTAAATCAACGGCCAGTTTAACGTGCACCGGCGCATTGGCTAAACTGCTGTTATTATTCTGGCTATCGTCAGTATCGTCAGTATCGTCAGTATCGTCAGTCATTTACTGGCACTCGCAACGCGTCACTTATTGTCGTCCAGAAACTGCCTGGCCCTGCTGACGGCCTCTTTTACTTTCATTTGCATTTCAAAGCGTTCACTTTGCGGTAAGTAAAACGACATATCCACCTCATAGCGAATATAGCGTGGTGGCAGTAAATTCAACGATATACAGCATAAATCTGCCAGATATTCACTGTCTTTGCTGCTGTCCAGTTCCAGCTCTACAATATGGTCAAGTAACAGCTTTTCATAAAAATTATGAATATCATCATCCAGTTTCATAAGGGCCTCTGTCTGCTAAAGCGTCAGGCCAAAGCATAATCAGCTTTACGTAAAAACACCACCTAAAGATTGAGTTAACGAAGTACGCTGTTACAATGCACGGGTCAAGACTAGCGGATCCCTGTAATGCAAAAGAATACCACCCCCTGTTACTATGGCGATTATCTGCAACTGGATAAAATACTCACCGCCCAGGCGCCAGAGAGCGCGAAATATGCCAACGAAGCGCATGATGAAACCCTGTTTATTGTGGTTCACCAGGTATATGAATTATGGTTTAAGCAAATACTGCATGAATTAAAAGCCGTCATGGCGGTATTTGCAGAAGCTGAAGTAAAAGATCAGCAGTTAACCGGTATCGTGCATAAATTAAAACGGGTGATCAGTATTCAGCAATTGCTGAATCAACAGATAGCCATCATCGAAACAATGACGCCACAGGATTTCATGTCGTTTCGGGACTATCTGGTGCCCGCTTCAGGTTTTCAGAGTGTTCAGTTTAAAATGCTGGAAATTGGTCTTGGCCTGAAAAGCGAATATCGGATTGATTTTGATAAGAACTCTTTTTACAGCCGCCTGAATGAGCAAGATCGTCAGTTTTTAGAAGCGCTGGAAACAGAGCCAAGTTTGTTTGAGCGCATAGAGAAATGGCTGGAACGAATGCCGTTTCTGCAACTTGAAGATTTTAGTTTCTGGCAGATGTATCATAATGCCACCGCGCAAATGTTAGATGACGATGCGCGCACCGTGACCGGTATTGAGCAGATATCCGAACCAGATCGCCAGTTGCAGCTGGCAGAAATTGAACGCACCAGAGCGAAGTTTGCCGCATTGCTCGATAAAGATAAATATCAGGAGCTGCAGGCGCAGGGCACGTTCCGGCTCAGTCAGCGTGCCATGCTCTCGGCGTTATTTATTAGCTTGTATCAGGAAGAACCGGTGTTTAATTTGCCATTTCAGCTATTAACCTGTTTAACTGAAATTGATGAAAACCTGACGATATGGCGTTACAAGCACGCGATGATGGTGCAGCGCATGCTTGGAACTAAAATTGGAACGGGTGGATCCTCGGGCCACGATTATTTAAAGCGGACCACTGAAAAAAATCGGATTTTCACTGATTTGTTTAATATGGCGACCTTTTTACTGCCAAAATCGGACTTGCCGCTTTTGCCGGTGCAGGTTAAACGGAAGCTAGGTTTTTATTTCGGCCCTGAGCGCTAAATCACAAACTGAAAATGCCGCCTTAAACAACTGTAAATGCAATTGGGTCAGGGTGGTAACATCTCGCTGGTACCCCCCGCCAATGACTGCCGCGACCGGTATGTTCCGATTACGGCAGCTACTTAGTACCAGCAGATCCCGCTGATAAACTGCCTCAGTTGAAATATTAAGCAGGCCTAACTCATCTTGTTGGTGAATATCGACACCGGCGTCATAAATGACCAGCTCAGGCTGATGCCAGTTTAATAAGGTTTCCAGACTTTGGTTAACGGCTTCAAGATACTCCGCATTATTACAGTGTTTCGCCAGGCCTATATCCCAATCCGAGCTGATTTTCCGGGCCGGAAAGTTCTTTTCGCAGTGAATTGACGCGGTGATAATGGCCGGTTCTGCATTAAAAATACCCGCGGTGCCATCGCCCTGATGCACGTCCAGATCGAAAATCAGGATCTTACTCAGCCCTTTAGCCAGCATAGATTGCGCGGTAAACGCCAGATCATTGAACACACAAAACCCCGCGCCTTCACTTCTTCTGGCGTGATGATAACCGCCACTTAAATGTAGAGCGATCCCGCGGTTTAACGCCAGTTCAGCACAAAGCCGGCTGCCCGCTACCGACACCAGGGAGCGGTCGACCAAAGCTTGCGACCAGGGGAAGCCAATCCGGCGCATGGCCTGGGGGCTGATAGTGCCCTGACAAATACTGTCGATATAATCGGTGTCGTGAATACAGTTAAGTTCTGAAGCACTAATGGGCTCTGGGGTACTGAACGCCTCTGGTTGCACGCCTGATGCCAGTAATGCCTGATACAATGCCTGATATTTGGTTATGGGATAGCGATGGCGCTCAGGCAAACTGAGTGCGCTGTAGCAGGGGTGATATACCAGGCCAGGAGCTGACAACGCCATCAGGGTATTTGCCGCTCATGTTGTAAAATGGCGTGTTCTACTTCAGTTATTGCCCGCCTGCAACGGCCCAGTCTGGCGTGTAGTGCCAGGATCCGGTTCGCATTATCATCGCCACGGTAACGTTCTGCTTGCTCAATCATATCCAGTAAGCGGCGCTCGAACTGCTGAAACTCTGTCAATTGCTGATACAGGCTTACCGTGCTGCTGTGCAACGTTGTCGGTTTTTCAGTTTGCTTACTGCCAGGCTTATTGAACCCAATAGCGCGTTGAAACTTGCTGCGGGTTTGCTGGTTGCTAAATGCGCGGGTTAATGCGTTCACCTGGGCGGCTAAATGCTCGGCTAATCGTTGCTGACTTGCCGCAGACAGCGTGTTTTGGTTATCACTTAACCGTTGCAGGTTGCGGCAAGCATCTGCTACATAATCAGCAAGATCCGGCGAGTGACAACTGAACAGACCGCTTTCAAACCAGTCTTGTGGTTTGCCTGGCTGACGCTTTGCATCTATCGCAGAGGCGCGCTGTTGCAATTCATTCAGCTGACTGGCTAATACCTGCAGGGCGCTCATGTGCTACTCCAGGCCTGCCAGGCCAGACGCAGGGCTATGGCTATCACGACACTAATAAATACCGGTCTGATAAATTTACTGCCAAAGCGAATAGCGCTGTGCGCACCTAGAAATGCGCCCAGCATCAGACATAAACCCATGGCAATACCCAGCACATAATTGACATGGCCCAGCGCCATAAACGCCACCAGCGAAAAACCGTTACTAATAAAATTCATGGTTCTGGCGACACCGCTGGTCAATAGCAGATTTATTTTATACATGGCCATGCTGGAGACCATCCAGAAGGCTCCGGTTCCAGGGCCTGCCACCCCGTCATAAAATCCCAGCGTTAAGCCTTGCAGCCGTTGTTGCCAGAATAATTTCGCGTTCTGTTGCGGTAAGTGCAGCCGATCATCAGGCTGAATACGGTTAAACAGAGTATAAATTGCTGCCAGTAAGATCAAAATTGGCAGCAGTTTTTCCAGTAGCTCGGTACTTAGCTGGTCGACCACCAGCGTGCCAAGCAAGGCGCCGATAGCCGTATATCCAATACTACGGCGCCAGTAACGCGGGTTAAATAATCGCTTGCGATAATACGTGAGCGACGCAGTAAGTGAGCCAAAAGTGGCCGCCAGTTTGTTGGTACCCAGCACCAGATGGGGCGGCAAACCAGCGGTTAATAATGCCGGCACAGTTAATAAGCCGCCACCGCCGGCAATGGCATCAATATAGCCAGCGACAAAAGCGACTATACAGAGGATCAGCAGTAAGTCGGTGGCGGGCAGCAGTTCAGTTAGCACCTGGTGGTATCCTGTCTGTACGTATTTATTAACGTGTTCAATTTAGTTAATACTCAATCTGGCGCCGAAAGGGCGGTAGGGTATCGAGCATGGCTTTGCCATAGGATTTCGTCACCAGCCGGCGGTCCAGAATAACAATCCGGCCCTGATCCTGCTCCTGGCGCAGCAGTCTACCACAAGCCTGCACCAGTTTCCTGGCGGTTGCCGGGATCGCCAGTTGCACAAACGGATTACCCCCCTTGCGGGTTACCGCTTCGCTCATTGCGGCTTCTAGGGGGGAGGTGGGTACGGCAAACGGCAACTTGGTGATGATAAGATTAGTGAGTAGCTTACCTGGCAAATCTAACCCTTCAGAAAAACTCTGGGTGCCAAATAAAATACTGGTTTTATTATGCTGACAGTTTTCCCGGTGTAAGCTGAGTAATGACTGGCGGGACGCTTCCCCCTGAACCAGCAAGGAAAAGCCCTTGGCCCGCAATGCCTGTGCTACCTGCTGCATTTGCCAGTAAGATGCAAACAGCACCAGTGTTCCCTGATGTTGGCTGAGGTAGTCAGGAAGTATCGCAATCAACTCATCGGTATAGGCATTGGCTGTCGGCTCGTGCTGCATTTTTGGCAACAGTATTACGCCGTTTTGTTGATACGCAAATGGCGAGTCAACCCGCACGGTCTGTAAGCCGGGATGTTCGTGCAAACCAAGCTCGTACTTTATATGCTCAAAAGAGTTCAGAACGGTCAGGGTTGCAGAACATAAAATACTGGCATAGGCCTGAGAGAACAGCATGTGCTCCAGGCTTTGCGCAACGCTTAACGGACAGGCATGGGCCGTTAACTGCTCATTGTCGTCTTTAGCTACCCAACGCGCCTGGTAAGCCGGTTCTTTCTGAGGCTGGGCGTACAGTTGCCATAACGCATGTTGCTGCTCCAGCTTCTGTGCCAGCTGGCTTAGTTCCTGCAGCAACTTGCTTTGATTTTTTTGCTTGCTGGAAGTTAATGCTACCTCGCCCACCGCTGAACTGATTTTATCAAGTACCCCCAGAGTTTTCAGAGCGCAACTGGCTATAGGTTCTGCTTGCTTTTGCCATAGCGCAGGCAGTGCTGCATGCTCAAAGCGATATTCGTTCTGACTTGTCTCAGTAAACCAGCGGCTTTGCCATTCACTCAGGCTGCGCTCAATCGGTTTTAATAAACCAAGCAGCTCGTTACGATAATCGTCCAGTTTAAGTAAGTCTTTTAAACTGCTCTCAGGTAAAGTTTGTATTAACTGATGACTTAGCTGCCCTAGTTTATCCAGCCATACCTGGGGCTGGCTCAATTGCGCCAACGCGGCAAAGTAATCTCGCCCACATGCCGGCAGGTGATGGGCTTCATCAATCACATAAATACAGTCTTCCGGCGGCGGCAGTATGGCGTTGCCTGCGGCTAAATCTGCCAGCAGCAAGCTATGATTTACGACAAGTATCTGAGCTTCTTTAATTTCTGCCCGGGCCAGATGGAACGGACATTGCTGATGACGCTTAAGGTGTTTACTACAGTGGTAGGGGTCGGCGCTGATGCTATGCCATAGCGCATCATCGACTGCCAGTGGCAGAGTATCCCTGTCGCCCAGCCAGCTTCGCTGTTGCCATGCTTGCTGCAGTGTTTCCAGCACAGTGAACTGATTACGCTCAGTGCTGGTTAACAAGTCTGGTTGGATTAACTGCTGTTTTAATCGTTCCATGCAGGCATAGCGTGAGCGCCCTTTCACCAGATTGTATTCAAACTCAATGTCACTGTGCTGGCGAAAAAAAGGAATATCTTTGTTCACCAGCTGCTCCTGTAGAGCCACCGTTGCAGTGGCAATCACCAGTTTTTTCTGGCGGGCCAGGGCAATGGGCACCGTCGCCAGTAAGTAGGCCAGCGACTTGCCCGTGCCGGTGCCCGCTTCTATCAGACCAATCCGATCGTGCCGATGGTAGTGACCCGCAACAATATTCGCCATTTCGGCAATCAGTTTATTCTGACCGGGCCGGTTATGGTAATTGGGCAACGCTTTTTTCAGCTTCTGCTGCGCGTCGCGAATTTGTTGTTTTAACGTTTCAGAGAGCATCTGTGCGGTTGACATAAGTGGGCAGTTTGCCTGTATAGACGTACAGTTTTGCAATTCTAACCAGCAAATTGTTTTTTATCAAAGGCACTAATGAGCGTAAAGCAGGATGAATGGCGCTTAAAGTATATTTAGTTCTATAAAGCCAGAAGATGGAATTCTGCAGTTATAGCCGTTATGTAAACAATTAATTACGTGCAATTAGCCGGTTTTACTGGCGGCCTGCTGAAAAAAACGACACTAAAGCCTGATAATCGGGCTAATTTGTGGCTAAATGAGGTAATTAATGCCGTTTAGCGCTATTTTAGAGCAAAACTGCCCCAAATGCGGGATTGACTAAATATCGGTCAAAACGGAGGGAAGACAGCTGCCAGACGAAAATGTTCAATAAAAGCTGTTGACCCTACCGAAAAATACCGTTTATTATCAGGTCGCGACAAATCGGATAATATCCGGGATGAATGGAGTGCCAATTGCCTAAAAGATTGGTAACTGTTTAAAAATAGAATCACTAGCGAGATAGTGGTCCAGGGAGAAATACATGTATACAAATAATAAATTAAATAAAGCTGTGCGCTTAGCTATCGCCTTCGGCGCAGCTTCAGCTACTGCTTTTACTGCTTCAGTAACCGCAGCAGAAGAAGATGAGTCGGCTAAAGTTGAACGTATCGAAATCACCGGTTCGCGGATTAAGCGTACCGATTTAGAAGGCGCACTGCCGGTAACTGTTATTGACCGTGAGGCAATTGAGTTATCAGGTGAGATTTCTGTTGCAGATTTAATCCGGAATACCACTTTCAACAGCGCTGGTTCTTTCCGTCCTCAGTCAGGTAGTTCTGCTCAGGGTGTAAGCCAGGTAAACATGCGCGGTCTGGGTGCCAGCCGTACTCTGGTTCTGGTAGATGGTCGTCGTTTAACTATGTCTCCTTCAACAGGTTCATCACAGGATTTGAACTCAATTCCTATGGCGGCAGTTGAGCGTATCGAAATCCTGTCTGATGGTGCATCAGCAGTATACGGTTCAGACGCTATCGGTGGTGTAATCAACGTTATTACCCGCAGAGACTTCAACGGCGTAGAACTGAGCGTTGGTGCTGCTGAAGTTAGCATCCCGAGTGAAGGTGGTGAGCGTGAAAACGGTTCAGTAGTTTTCGGTTCAGCTAATGACACTACACAGATCATCGGTGGTGTTTCATGGAACAAGCGCGATATCATTTTTGAAAACGCGTTCCCTTGGGTTGAGCCAGGTAGCTCAATCTACGGTAATAACTACCGTGGTGCTGCATTCGCTGGTTTCAAAGCTGTTCCTGGTGGTTGTAACGAGACTAACTTCATTCCAGGTCCTATCGCTGGTTTTGAACGTTGTCAGTTCAACTTCAACGCAACCAACGCCAACGAAGCATCAATCGGTAACGAATCATTATTTGTTAAGTTAAACCACCAAATCAATGATGACTGGTCTATCTATGCTAACGCCAGCGTAGCTAAAACCAGCTCTTTTGGTCGTTATGCACCAGCTCCGGATTCAAACATTTTCTATGACGGTTTAGCGACACCGGTTGACAGCTACAACAACCCAACTAACCCTGATGCCTGGATGTATGATGCGAACAACCCAAATGCGGTTGCATTTGATCCGGTTCTGGCTGGTCCTAACCAGGAAGTGTTCTTCTATCACCGTTTTGCTGCCATGGGTAACCGTGACAACACAATCGACAACGAAAACGTAGATTTCTTAGTCGGCTCTATGGGCCGGATTGGCGAAATTGATGTGGATTTCGGTGCTCGTCGGGTTCGTAACCAAACTTTAGGTTTAGGTGATGGCTACCTGGCTGCAAGCACTGCATGGGGTAACGTAAACAACTTTAACCCTGGCTACTGTGATGATGGCTCGTTTAACCCTGCTTCTTGTCGTTTTGGTTACGACATTCAAAACCCAGGTTCAAACCCAAGCAATGTTTTACAGGCAGGCGTAGTAACAACTGCTCGTAAATCACAGTTTGATATCAACGAGTATTACGCCAGCGCATCTTTCGACCTATTCGAAATGGCCGGTGGTATTTCTCAGGCGTCTGTTGGTGTTGAGCGTCGTGAAGAAGTTTACTCTGATAAGTACGATTCACAGTCTGCTGCAGGTTTAGTAGGTGGTTCATCAGGTAGTTCAGCTGGTGGTGACCGTTCAGTAAACGCGGCGTTCTTCGAAACCTTATTACCTGCCACTGATGATTTAGAAGTGTCTGTTGCTGGTCGTTTCGATAACTATTCAGACTACGGTTCAGATTTCTCACCTAAAGTAGGTGTTAAATATACCGCAATGGACGGTTTACTGTTACGCGCCTCTTACGGTTTAGGTTTCCGTGCCCCGTCACTGGATATCTTAACTCAGGCCACTTCTTTCTCTGCTGACTCAGTAGCGGATCCGGTAACCTGTTTAGCTTTAACCGGTGATGCTGATGACCCATGTCAAATTAACGCGTACTATATTGCTAACCCTGACTTAGCGTCTGAGAGTTCAACTCAGTATGCGTTTGGTGCGGCTTACTCGTACGACGACTGGTTCTTTGTTAAAGCCGATTACTACAATATCGAAATTGAAGATCGGATCCGTCAGTTTGATTCACAGACGCTGATTAACCGTCAGGCATCTGGTGACCCAATCCCAGCTGGTTTAGGTGTAACTCGTGATGCAAGTGGCCTGATTACCCGCATCGATGCTGGTTACGGTAACGAAGGTACTCTGGAAACTTCAGGTGTTGATTTAAACATCCGTACCAGCTTTGACTTCGGTAACGCTGGTCGCTTAATCAACAACTTGTACGTGTCGCACATCATTGATTATTCAGTGGATGGTGGCCGTAACAACGTTGAAGACCCAGGCTTACCACAGCAGCGTATTAACCTGAACAACCAATATGTATTCGGTGATTTCGACTTCGCGTGGAACATCAACATGATTGGTTCTCAGTTCAATACCGTAGCAGCTGCTGACGGCGGTGGTGTAGTTCGCGAAGGTCATATTGCAACCTGGACTACTCACGATTTGCAGGTAACTTACAATGCACCTTGGAACGCCAAAATTTCAGTTGGCGCTCAGAACGTGTTTGAGAAAGAACCACAGTTAGGCACTTCTGCCGCAGCGCGTGGTTCACGTTCTTACAACTTCGACTTATACAACGCTTTTGGTCGTATTACCTATATCCGGTATACACAGAGCTTCTGATAAGTTAATGAGTTAAAACTAAAGGCAGGCTAACCCCTGCCTTTTTCTTTGGGAAAACAGCATGACTTCAACAGCGCACTGGGACAGTTACTGGCAAGCCAGCCGCAGCCTGAACAGCTTTGGTGAGGGTGAAGCCGCCAGCGGCTACGAAGGGGAACTGTTAGCGCTCTGGAATAACAGCTTTAAGCAGCTGGCTGATAATGCTACGGTGCTCGATGTAGGCACCGGCAATGGGGCTATCGCTGTCGCGGCCAGAAAGTATTCAAACCTTACGCAACGCCGGTTTACCATTTATGGCGCAGATGCCGCCAACATTAAGCCCTTGCAGGTATTTGCCGACAATTCTGAAATTGCGGGCTTATTAGCCACTATTACGTTTTACCCTGAATGTAAAACTGAGGCATTACCCTTTGCTGATGCATCGGTAGATTTAGTGACCAGCCAATTTGCTTTTGAATATGCCGAACGTGACGCTGCGCTGCATGAGTGCATCAGGGTGTTAAAACCTGCAGGCCAATTTATGGCGATAATGCATCATACTAATTCAGATATAGCCAAAGACAGTGCTGCAGGAGTGGCGGTCCTTAATCAATTTTTAAATGCTTCGGCGTTTTTTAAGCACGCACGTACATTATTGGCCTGCATGGCTGAGCAAGCTCAGCGGGCAGAAACGCCAGCGCTTGTGCAACGAACCCAGCAGGCCAACCAGTCGGTTTTAAACTGTAGCCGACAGATTAAACAGCAATTGGGCCCGGAAAGTTTAGCCTGGTATAACGATGTTATGGCCAGAGTTGCTAAATTAATTGTCAATTTTTCTGTGACCAGCATGACGCAGCTCGATATCGAGCAGCAACGTCTGGCATTATTTTTAAAGCGCTTAGTGGATCAGCAACAGGCATCCCTATCCACGGCAGGGGCGGCAGAGCTTAGCGCGCTACTGACCGCACGGGGATATGCTTACCAGTTAACCGAACTGAATATAGAAGAACATTTGTTTGGCTGGTTATTAAAAATTAAGAAATAATTTGTAATAGTTTTATGATTATAACGACAGAAAATTTATAGTATTATACAAAAAAATAAAACAGGGGTGTCGTGTGAAAAGATTTGTAGCAGTATTTTTGGTGTTAATGCTGACCGGGTGGTCCGCCTTTGCCAATGAGTCGGCCGTTGCTAAGGAGTTAGTACCGGTTCGTCATTATTTTGAGCATGCTAAATTCGACAATATGAAGATCTCGCCAGATGGCAAGCATATTGCGTTTACGTTTCAGGAAGATACCGAAAAGAAACTGGCGGTAATGAAGCTAAGCAATATGGCGGTTACCGCTAGTTTTGCTTTCGGCGAAAATATGCACGTGGTTAATTTTTACTGGGGAAATAAAACCCGGGTACTGATGGAAGTGGCAGAAGTAACCGGCAATCTGGTTAATATGAATGGCAGCCCGGTTAATTTGTATGCGGCTAATATTGACGGTACCCGTCGCTTAGAGTTGTTCCGCACTGGTATGTCAGGCTACACAATTTTGCACTTATTGCCTGATCAGCCAGATCGTATTCTGATCGGCAAACGCCATTATGCTGAAAAAAATGGTATGCGCGCCTTTGCCATTGATATTAACCGGGCTAAAGAGCGCTATCTTGACGATCAGCCACAAGGCGTAATTGCGGGTTTAATTGCTGACAATAGCGGAGACATTCGGATAGGCGTGGAGTATATCGAGGGGAAAACCTTCGATGAAAACAAGACTGTTATTCACTACAAGAAAAATGATAGCTGGCAGAGGCTCGATTTACCGTCTAAGCGTGCTAATCCTCAGGTCAGACCCTTAGGGTTTTCAGCGGACAACTCCCTCGCTTATTTTTCGTCAAACCATGACATGGCTGAAGGCGATGTGGCCGGCGTGTTTGTGTACGATTTTACCACCTCAGAGGTAAGCCTGATTGCAAGGCATGCCTATTCAGATGTTGGCCGGGCCTTTCACAGTCACCAGGGCGATGTGCTGGCGGTAAGTTACATGGCTACCAACAACGAAGTGGAGTTTATCAACCGTGAACATCGGGATGCGAAGCTACTGGCCGGACTGCAGGCTGCGTTTCCGGGGCAGGCGGTTTCGATCACCTCATTCGATAGGGCCGGTAAAACTGCTTTATTTCGGGTAAGCAGCGACCGTAATCCGGGTGAATTTTATTTATACGACACCGAGCAAGGTCAGGCCCGTTATTTAGCCTCTGCCCTTGGCAAACTTGACAATGAACAGTTGCAGCCCATGCAGCAGATTAGTTTTACGGCGCGTGATGGCAAAGTTATCCGTGGTTTATTAACCTTACCGCCAGAGGGTAATAAGAACTTACCGTTAATTGTAAACGTGCATGGTGGTCCTTTTGGTCCGTTTGATAGCTGGGGCTTTAATAATGAAGTACAGTTTCTGGCCAGCAGAGGGTATGCAGTATTGCAGATAAACTTCCGTGGTTCGGGTGGCTATGGCGATGATTTCCAGCGCGCAGGTCGCTTACAATGGGGCCATGCCATGCAGGACGATGTTACTGACGGTACCTTATGGGCGGTAGAGCAGGGCATTGCCGATAAAGAACGTATTTGTATCTATGGTGGTAGCTATGGTGGTTACGCTGCTTTGTGGGGCGTGATTAAAGAACCAGATCTGTATAAATGTAGTGTGGGTTATGTCGGCGTTTATGATATGCCGCTATTTTTTGATGGTGATGGTTCCGATGCGAGTAGAAGCAGAGGCATTGAGCAGTATATTAGCTCACACGTCGGAGAAGGTGATGACTACATGCGCTCTATTTCTCCGGTGCATCACGTAGATAAAATAAAGGCTGAGCTGTTTATTGTGCATGGCTCCAGAGATGTGCGGGTGCCGATTGTTCATGCAAATAATTTGAAAAAAGCGCTGGATGATATCGGTAAGCCTTATGAGTGGTTAGTGAAAGAAGATGGTCACGGCTTTTTTAAAGTGGACCACAGAGTTGAGCTTTTTAGTCAAATGGCTGAATTTTTTGATAAGCATATAGGTAAAGCAGATTAAAGTATTAGTTAATCAACATGTTGTATTCAGATAACATGTTTTAACAATTATGGTTTGCACTTTGTCAAATGTTCCGATAATGTTTAACCGACAGTTGAAATAGCAGGGAGATAGTAGGTTGAAAATTAAATTATTGGCGGTATGTTTTACCAGCGTGTTGTTAGCAGGCTGTGCCAGTACGACGGATGTTTCAGATAATCGCGCTTCGCGTAACTTTGAATTTGAAGTCGTGGATGAAAACGACAAAGTGACTCATATTTGCCGTAACGAACGTGCTACCGGCAGCAATATCGGCCGGCGTAATTGCCGTACCATTGAGCAGGTTGAAGCGGATCGTGCTCAGGCCCGTATGGAGCTTGAACGGGCCCAGGGGTCGCTGGTGACCCCACCTCCAGGTGGCTAATGTATTCGCTTATTAAAAAAACCACTGTTGCAGTGGTTTTTTTTTGCCTGAGATAAACGCATTTAGTGCGAGGAATACTGCTGAAACGAACAGAGTTAAGTGATAAATTGTGGCATAGACCTGAACACAGCATTTTATTTTTCGGAGTTAACCGTTTTGTACCTGAATAACCAGTTTATCATTATGCAACGTGGCGGCCAGTTGATGCTTAGCCAGATCTCCGGTGTAACCAAACCTTTTCTGGTGCATGAGCTGGATATTCTGTTGTTGTCTTTGTTTATTGAGCATCAGGACAAAACGACGGTAAGTGATGCTTTCGTTACCAATGTGCTGGTAACGAAATTGGCTCCCCAGATAACCGCTGCCGCAGTAGCTAACCGGATCCATCAGCTACAACAAGCGGGAATATTAACACCGGAGCCTCCCAAAGCAGCAGAGGCTATGGCAGCAGTGGCGGTGCCGTTAAGTGAAGCTACGTTCTCTGGCTTAGTGTCGGCTAACAATGACGAAGTGCCAGAAGCATTGTCTGTCAGTATACATTTTGCGGCGTTAATAGGGCCCGCTGGCTTTAGCGCTTGGTCAGCACAGCAACAGCGGCAACTGGCATTGCCTGTCGCTTCGCTATTAGTTTTATTGGCCTTTGCTGACGGTAAAAAGCAAACAGAGATCATTGCTGATAAAGCTGAGCTGTTTGAACAACCCCAGCAGGCTTCTCAAATAATTTCAGATCTTTATCGCGCTGGCTTACTAATCAAGAAAAAACGTATTGTGCAAAGCAAAGCGGATGACATTCCGTTATTTAACCCGGTATCACCAACGCCGGGTATTGTCAGCAGCTGGCAGGATATTCAACCGGATGGCAGAATTCCGGTCTATTTTGTTCCTCATATGGAGAATCATCTGCCGTTAGCGTTAGGTGTTTTATATAGCGCACTGCAGCATTATGAAAACGGTGCACTACTTGAACGATTTGTACTGATCCCGATAAACTTTCTTAATCCAAATGATCTACTGAATGGTCCTTACCGCCGCTTTGGCCCCGGCGTCTGGCTGTTTTCAAATTATATGTGGTCGGTAGACTTAAATCTGCAGATCAGTCAGTCAATAAAACAACATAATCTGACGAACCTGACTATTCATGGTGGGCCTAGCACCCCGGATTATCCGCAAGCTTGTAAAGATTTTATGCACAGCCATCGTTCTGTTGATATTGCGGTGCATGGTGAAGGGGAGGTGGCCATTGCCGAGATTTTTGAAACTATCTTTAAAAACCCTCAGGGTAACGTCGAGGTTGATGACTTTGCCCTGACCAATGTCACGGGTATAACGTTTCGCAACGCACTGAGTCAGAGCATCGTGCATACGGCGGGCCGCACCCGGATGAAAGAAGTTGATGTCATTCCATCACCGTATTTATCTGGTTATTTTGATGGCTATGGTGGCCGGGTAGAAGCAGCTATTATAGAGACTAACCGCGGCTGTCCGTACGGCTGTACATTTTGTGACTGGGGTTCAGCAACCAATCAGAAAGTGCGTAAATTTGATATAGAGCGGGTCAAACAGGAAATTAATTGGATAGGCCAGAATAAAATAAAAGTGATGTGGATAGCCGATGCAAACTTTGGCATGTACGAAAGAGATATTGAGATTGCCAGGGACATTGTCGCGGTCAAAAAGCAGTACGGGTATCCCAATGAAGTGGTTGTAAATTACACCAAAAATTCAACCTTAAAACTGGTCGAAATCATCAAAATATTTACTGATGGCGGTATTATTAGTCAGGGTATTATTTCCATTCAGACCACGGACGAAGATACGCTGGATGTCATTAACCGTAAAAATATTCGTACCGAGCGTTATGACAAACTAACCCAGATATTTGATGATTTAAAGCTACCGTTATCTACTGATTTAATGATTGGCTTACCTGGTATTACGGTGGCTGCGTTTGATAATGATCTACAGCGTTATATTGATATGGACGTATCGGTAAAAGCCTATCCTACCCAGTTATTGCCCAATAGCCCGATGGCTGATCCTGCTTATATTGAAAAGCATCAGATAAAAGTAGATGCCAATAATTTTCTGATTGCCAGTTTTAGCTACACTGAGCAAGATTTAATTCATATGAAAGCGATGTATCAGATGTATGTCATGGCAGATGGGTATTCATTGTTACGTTATGTCATGCGTTATTTGCAGTGGGAACATGGCATACCCGCTATCCGGTTTTTACGGGATCTACTGCAACAGGTGACCGACACCCCAACCCGTTATCCTCAGATTAGCTGGGCGGTACGGTTTTTTAATCAGGACAAAACAATGCCAGGTGGCTGGGCCACTTTCTATCAGCAGATAGCCATGTTTATTCGGCAGCACTATACATTACCAGACAGTACTGCATTAGCTACGGTATTAGAGGTTAACTTACTATGTATGCCGGACGATACCCTAAGTTATCCACTTACTGCTCAGCTGGCGCATGATTTTCAGCGATACTTCAAAGAATTTAAGCAGTTAAAAACACCATTAGCGAGTTATCCTCCTGCCACCTTTGAAGTTACCGATCCAAACTCAATGGTTAGTGTCGATATGAACTACCTGCAATACGACACCCATCAGTTTTTCTGGGAGTTACATTCAGAGGTGGCACGGCCAAAGTCAGTTTCAGACTTTGCCGCGGCCTGAAAGCTTGCCTCAATATCCAGTTGAAACAGGATATTGAAGGTAGTGATGTCAGCCATGAGTGAAAGTGGCCGTGATAGTGGTGATCCCGTAGCGCCAAAGCGGGTGTTCTTTTTGGGATATTGACGTGGAATGCTTTCCAAACGCCTTTAAATTCATTACCATTAGCGCCCTTAAAAATGTTCATTATCAGCAAAGAGTGGATTGCATGGCCGACGAAAATTTTAAAGATTCATTTAATTTTTGGCAGTTTCTGGCTTTTGTAGCCGTTTTTGTCACGCTGCTGTGTCTGGTGCCAATTGTGCGCTGGGTACAACTTTTGTTCTGATTTAAAAACGCCAGCGAATACCAGTCTGAAAAGGTAGCATCATGAATTTGCAACAATTAGCTTCTGAATTAAAAGCCGTTATTAAAACCGTGCCGGATTACCCAAAGCCGGGCATTACCTTTCGCGATGTTACCAGCCTGATGCAGGACGGTCCGGCCTTTAAGAAAGTGATTGATGCTTTTGCGGCATACTATGCTGACAAAGGTATAGAGAAGATTATTGGTACTGAATCCCGTGGTTTTATCTTTGGTGCGCCACTCTCTTATGCGCTGGGTATTCCATTTGTGCCGGTTCGTAAACCCGGGAAACTGCCACGGGAGCGTATTTCTCAGAAGTATATTCTGGAGTATGGTGAAGATGCGCTGGAATTACATGCTGATGCAATAGAGCCAGGTGATAAAGTATTACTGGTTGATGATTTACTGGCAACCGGCGGTACCATAGATGCCACTGTGCAGTTAGTGCGGCGTTTAGGCGGCACTGTAGAGCATGCGGCCTTTGTCATTGCCTTACCTGAGCTTGGTGGTGTAAGCCGGTTGCAGGCATTGGGTTTAAATATTTTAAGTCTGGTTGAGTATAGCGGCGAATAAGTTTAGGCTGGTGTCAGATCCCCTCTTTAAGCATCAGGCTGTGGCATGAGTTATCAGGTTTTAGCAAGAAAATGGCGGCCAAAACAGTTTAGCGAACTGGTTGGCCAGGCTCATGTCAAGGTGGCGCTGAGTAATGCGCTGAGCAGTAGCCGGCTGCACCATGCCTATTTGTTTACCGGCACCCGCGGCGTGGGTAAAACCACCATAGCCCGTATTTTTGCGAAAAGTTTAAATTGCGAAACTGGTATTACTGCTACCCCTTGTGGTGTATGCGGCGCCTGCGAAGAAATAGACGCGGGCAATTTTGTCGACTTACTGGAAATTGATGCCGCCTCCCGCACAAAAGTAGAAGATACCCGCGACTTACTCGATAATGTGCAATATGCCCCCAGTCGTGGTCGTTTTAAAGTTTACCTGATTGACGAAGTGCATATGCTGTCGCGCCACAGCTTTAATGCTTTGCTGAAAACCCTGGAAGAACCTCCGCCTCATGTGAAGTTTTTGCTGGCGACAACTGACCCGCAAAAGCTACCGGTGACAGTGTTGTCACGCTGTTTACAATTTAGTTTAAAAGCGCTGAGTCCTGATCAGATTGCAGGCCATCTGGCGCATGTATTGACGCAAGAGCAAATCCCGTTTGAAACGGCTGCGCTGACGCTGTTGGCTAAAGCCGCCAAGGGCAGCTTGCGTGACTCGCTAAGCCTGACCGATCAGGCGATTGCGCAAAGTAATAGCCAGCTAAATCTTGACGTGGTGCGTGAGATGCTGGGCTTTTTAGATCAACAGTTTGCCAGTGCAATACTGCGTGCCATTTTGCAGCAGGATTTTCAAGCCTTGCAGGCTGAACTACAGGCATTGATAAGTCAGCATAACAGTTACAGTACGGTACTGGATGATATGCTGTGCCTGCTTCATCAGGCGGCATTAACCCAGCTGGAGCCAACTGCAGCGCAGCTGTCAGAGCAGCCTGAGTTTGTCGGGGAGCTGGCTGCTGATCAGAGTCCGGAAGCATTGCAGCTGTATTATCAGCTGTTAATTAGCGGTAAACGCGAATTACGCTATGCCCCGGATGAACGCACAGGTTTGGAGATGGCGTTGTTGCGGGCCCTGGCGTTTGTGCCTGCGCCTGGCGGCGCAGCCACTGCTACTTTGGGTAAGCCCGTCATGACTCCTGCAGCGCAATCTACCGACGCGCAATCGGGCCCAGTACCAACAACAACAGCGCAAACAACAGCACAAGCTACACCAACGCAAGAGCCTGCAACTCACACTGCTGAGCCTGAAAGTGCCGGAGTTATCTCGCAGGCTAAAGCCTCACCGCAGCCTGTTCCGCCAGAAACTGCTCCAGTGCAGTCTGCGCCAGTCGACAGTATCGACCCCCTGACTGCCAGTATTATTAAGCGCCGGGGACTGGCTGCAGATACAGGTGGTTTACCGCCAAAAAAGTCTGAGCACCGGCCTGCGCCGGTGCCATCAGCCGGGTCTTTGCCATCACCCACGCCGTCGCCATCAATAGCGTCACAGCAGGTGAGCCATCAGCACCTCGTAGCCGTAAATAAAGCGGCAGGTCAGTTGCAACCGGTCACACCGCTCGATAGCGAGCCGGCTGCCAAGCAGCAAGCCCTGGCAACTTATCCGGATGAGGCAGAGCCGGAACCAGAGCAACTTTATCCGGAAGACCCGGTAAATCAGGCCATGCTTGATTCGTTGTGGCAGCAAAGTCACCAGCAGGCAGAGCCCGGTAAGCAGTTTGATGGAGAGGTCAATGAACAAAACTTCTCGGTCCGGTTTGCGGCTGAAGTGGATAGTTGGGCCGCCCTTATCGAAAAAATGCCGGTAGGTGGCCTGATGCGACTGTTTTTGCTTAACAGTGCGATGCAATTGGATCATCAGACGCTGACCTTGCAGGTGCAGCAGAGCCAACAGCACCTTGATAACGAGGATTTTCGCAGCCAGTTACAGAGTTTATTGTCTGATGCCATGGGCCAGTCTTTGCAGTTAGCAATCCATTATACTAACAACGTGGAGCAGTGCCCGTTAGCTATACAGCAACGCATTGAACAGGAGCGGCTAGGTTATGTCAGCAGGTTGCTGCAGCAAGACCCGAACGTTCAACAAATACAGCAACAATTTGATGCCAGCTTGTTGTTAGACACCTTGCAGGTAAACTAGCCTCTGCACCAGCGGGGCTTATCTTGTAATTTCTGGCGTTACTGATTATCGTGACGTCAGCAAAGTAAAAAGAGAGATGAAATTATGTTTAAAGGTGGTATGGGCAATATTATGAAGCAGGCGCAAGCCATGCAGGAAAAAATGCAGAAGGTGCAAGCCGAAATTGCCAATATGGAAGTAACCGGTGAGTCGGGAGCCGGCCTGGTAAAAATTACCATGACAGGTGGCCATAATGTGCGCCGGGTTGAGATAGATGACAGCTTGCTGGCGGATGATAAGGAAATGCTGGAAGATTTAGTGGCAGCGGCCTTAAACGATGCGGTGCGCCGGGTTGAAGAAAATAACAAAGAGCAGATGGCCAAAGTGACCGGTGGTATGCAATTACCGCCCGGTATGAAATTACCATTTTAATTAAGGTAATTACGCCGTATGAGTAAATTGGCCCCTTTAGTTCAGCAATTAATAGAAACCTTGCGGGTGCTACCCGGCGTGGGGCCTAAGTCTGCACAGCGTATGGCTTTTCAGTTACTGGAGCGCAACCGTGAAGGCGGCGCAAGACTCGGTGTGGCATTGACAAAAGCCATGGAAAAGGTGGGGCATTGTCAGTGCTGTCGTACTTTCTGCGAAACAGATTTGTGTGCGCTTTGTGCCGATCCGGCCCGAGCGCAGGCAGGCACCTTGTGTGTGGTGGGCTCTGCTTCCGATCAGCTGGCGATTGAACATACCGGTCAGTTCAACGGCCTGTATTTTGTGTTGATGGGCTATATTTCGCCACTCGATGGCATTGGCCCCGCTGAGCTGGGGCTGGACCGTCTGGATAAGCAGTTAGCTAAAGGCCACATTAGTGAAGTTATCCTGGCAACTAACCCGACGGTGGAAGGCGGTGCGACGGCCTATTTCCTGGCAGAGCTGTGCCGTAAGTATGCTATTCCGGTAACCCGTTTAGCTCAGGGGGTACCAGTGGGTGGTGAGCTCGAATATATCGACGGCACCACCTTGTCCCATGCTTTTAGTGGCCGGAAATCCTTCTGATCACCTTATACCCGCATATTGTACCTGCGTATTTTTTATAGCTTGAATTTTGTTGCCGGTTACCCCATATAACTGGCAACTGATCAACGCAGCCGCGTTTTATTATTTTTGCTAACACTACGTTCGAGGACCTAATAATGAGTGATAATACTGCCACTAACCCTGGACAGAAACAGACTCATGGCTTTCAGGCTGAAGTAAAACAACTACTGAACCTGATGATCCATTCACTGTATTCCAACAAAGAAATTTTTCTGCGTGAATTGGTATCAAATGCTTCCGATGCCGCCGATAAGCTGCGCTTTCTGGCCTTGTCTGATTCCAGTCTGTATGGCGAAGATGGTGATTTAAAAGTCCGGATCAGTCTGGATGAAGCCAACAAGACCCTGACCGTCAGTGACAACGGTATCGGCATGACTGAGCAGGAAGTCATTTCTCATTTAGGCACTATAGCAAAGTCAGGCACCAAAGAGTTTTTCTCTCAGTTATCTGGTGATCAAAGCAAAGACTCTAAGCTGATCGGTCAGTTTGGCGTCGGGTTTTATTCGGCCTTTATTGTTGCAGACAAAGTGACGGTGCGTACCCGCAAAGCCGGAACTAACGAAGCTGTTGAATGGGAATCTGCCGGTGAAGGTGAGTATACCCTGGCACCGATTACTAAAGACAGCCGCGGTACCGATATTATTCTGCACCTGAGAGAGGGTGAAGATGAGTTCTTAAGCCGTTGGAAAGTGGAGAGTATTATTACTAAATACTCTGACCATATCAGCATTCCGGTAGAAATGTGGCAGGAAGGCTCGCCTGAGCGTGAAGAAGAAGGTGAGACTATCGCCGCGACTGAAGGCAGCTGGCAGGCGGTTAACAAAGCAACTGCACTGTGGACCCGAGATAAGTCTGAAATTACCGAGCCTGAATATCAGGAGTTTTATAAGCATATCTCTCACGATTGGAGTGAGCCCCTTAGCTGGAGCCACAACAAAGTTGAAGGCAGCAGCAATTACACCAGCCTGTTGTACGTGCCGAAAAAAGCACCGTTCGATATGTGGAATCGCGAAGCGAAGCATGGCCTGAAACTTTATGTACAGCGCGTTTTTATTATGGATGACGCTGAACAGTTTATGCCAAGTTACCTGCGCTTTATCAAGGGCGTGCTGGATTCCAGTGATTTACCGCTGAACGTGTCACGGGAAATTTTGCAGGATACTAAAGTTACCCAGAGTTTGCGCAAAGGCTGCACCAATCGCACCTTGAAAATGCTGGATAAACTGGCAAAAGATCCTGAGCAGTATCAGGTGTTCTGGGACGAGTTTGGCCAGGTGCTCAAAGAAGGTCCGGCCGAAGACATGGCTAATAAAGAGCAGATTGCCGGCTTATTGCGCTTTGCATCTACTCATAATGATGATGCAACGCAGAACGTATCGCTGGCCGATTATCTTGGCCGGATGAAAGAAGGCCAGGATGAAATTTACTACGTGGTAGCCGATAGTTATCAGGCAGCTAAGCACAGTCCTCATCTGGAAGTGTTCCGTAAAAAAGGCATTGAGGTGTTGCTGCTCTCTGATCGGATTGATGAGTGGTTAATTCAGCACTTACCTGAGTTTAGTGAGAAGAAACTGCGCTCCGTGGCGAAAGGTGGCTTAGATTTAACTAAGCTGGACGATGAAGAAACTCAAAAAGCCCAGCAAGAAACAGCCGAAGCATTTGCCAGTGTGCTGGCGCGTTTTAAAACGGCGCTGGGTGATGAAGTAAAAGAGGTTAAGGTTAGTCACCGCTTAACCGACAGCCCGGCATGCGTGGTTACCGATGAACACGATATGAGCACCCAGATGATGAAACTGATGGAGTCAGTGGGCCAGAAAGTACCGGACGTGAAGCCAATTTTTGAGCTGAATCCTGAACATCAGCTGGTAAAACATATTGCCGACGAGACGGATGATGCACGGTTCAATGAATGGGCGCAGGTGTTGTTTGAGCAAGCGTTGCTGGCAGAGCGTGGCAGTTTAAAGAATCCTGCCAGCTATGTAACACGGTTAAATAACTTACTGTTATCGCTGGCCAAGTAACAAAGCCATCGCTCAAATAAACCCGCCCGGTGCGTTAGCCTGAGCGGGTTTTTTATTATAGCCCTCAGACTTTAGTCGGGATCTAAGGGTAATAGTGGGTAGAAAAGCGTTAGTTTCTGTCGTTTTAGGATGTAAACGGCGTCAGACCCTGCTGATATCAAGGCTATCGACTAAAGGCTAGTAAATACGCCACCTCAGGTAGCACCAGTGGACAAAATTCTTGTTTCAGCAGGCGCATTGTGTAAAGATTCAGATATTATAAATATTGGAATAATCCGAGAACACGAGGGTGTTGCTATGCGTATCATTTTGTTAGGGGCCCCGGGTGCCGGAAAAGGAACCCAGGCTCAGTTTTTAATGAATAAATATGGGATCCCACAAATTTCGACCGGCGATATGTTGCGCTCGGCCATTAAAGAAGGGTCTGAGTTAGGGCTGGCAGCAAAGCAGGTGATGGATGCCGGGCAGCTGGTTTCAGATGATATTATTATTGGTTTGGTAAAAGAGCGAATTGCGAAAGACGATTGCAGCAAAGGATTTTTACTGGATGGTTTCCCCCGGACCATTCCTCAGGCCGATGCGATGCGGGAACAGGGTATTGAAATCGACCATGTAATTGAATTCGATGTGCCAGATGATGTTATCGTGGAGCGGATGAGTGGCCGTCGGGTACATCCGGCGTCCGGCCGGGTTTACCACACTACTTATAATCCACCTAAAGTGGCAGGAAAAGACGATGAAACCGGTGAGGACCTGATTATTCGTCCAGACGATATAGAGGCTACTGTACGTAAACGTCTTGCCATATATCATGAGCAGACTGAGTTATTAGTGGGGTACTATCGCAAAGCGGCCGCTGCTGGCGAAACTCAGTATCATTATGTCGAAGGCACCAAACCTGTTGAAGAGATTAGTGCGCAATTGGTTAAACTTTTAGATTAATCTTAGTGAGCTCCCAGCAGCAAGATCCGCTGGGTTATAAGAATAAGCCCTCAATTGAGGGCTTATTCGTTTATTGCAACAGTTACTTGCTTATTAGCCGTTTACAGCAGTTTTTACCTTGCTGTTTTCAGCTCGGTTGTTATTGGCCTCAGTAACCAGATGTGGCTGGCTACTATTACCAATAGTAATTTTCCTCGGTTTTAACGCCTCAGGTACCTCACGTACCAGGGTGATGTGCAACAAGCCATTGCCAAGCGATGCGCCCGTTACTTTTACATACTCAGATAACTGAAAATTGCGTTCAAAGTTACGTTCCGCTATTCCCTGATGGACAAAGTGTCGGCCATTATCCTTACTGTCTCTCTGGCCTTGCACCACTAAGGTATTGTGCTCGGTTTCGATTGACAACTCCTGTTCACTAAAGCCAGCGACGGCCATGGTGATGCAGTACTCGTCTTCACCGGTAACCTCAATATTGTAGGGCGGATATGCAGGTTGTTTTTCGTTGCGGGCAGCTGCATTCATCAGGTTTGCCAGGTGGTCAAAACCGATAAAAGAGCGGTAAAACGGAGTAAAATCTAAGTTGTTCATAGCCAAATCCTCTGTAGATAGCAAAATGGTTGGTTAATACCCTTCTTTTGAACGGGTAAGCAGCAAGTCAGCTTTTGTGCTGATACCAGGCTGTAGCAGGTGCCTTATCAGGCCACCTGCTTAATAAATGAGGCTGGATAGTTATTTTTCAAGAGAGGATGTTAACTTTTTTGAGGGACTACGTTTAAACAACAACGACTAGGGCTGTTTTAATAAGCCAGTCAGTGCTGCCAGTGCCGCATCATAATCAGGCTCCTGCGCCAGTTCTGGTACTAATTGTTGATAGTGCAATTTACCCTCGTTATCAATTAATAAAATAGCCCGGGTCAGCAAGCCCATATCTTTAATCAGCAAACCATAGCTGCTGCCAAAATCGCGCCATACTGCGTCTGATAAAACCGCCATGTCTGCGACTTGTTCTTGCTCGCAGTAACGTTTCTGAGCGAAAGGTAAATCGGTGCTGATGGTAAGCAACACCACATTTTCGGGTAAATTGGCGACTTCATTGTTAAAACGCTTAGTTTGCAATGAGCAGATACCGGTATCAATACTTGGTACTACGCTGATCAACAGGGTCTTACCCCGAAAATCTTGTAACTGCACCGTTTTAAAATTATTGTCAACAACTTTGAATGCCGGTGCGCGCTGGCCAGTTTTCAATTCCTTGCCCAGCAATACGACTTGTTGATTACCCGCTTTAACCTCACTTATTCTGCTCGGTAATTTGGCCGTGAGATCTGCTGCCATTACTGGTAGACTAAAAACGGTGCTAAATAACACTGTGCTTATGATTAAAGATTTTCTAAACTGGATTAACATAGTGAATATCCTAATTATCTGGAATGTAATAGTAATTAAAGCAATAACACAATTTATTTGCCGTTAGTGCTGTTATCTATAACAGTTTTGCGTCTATTATAAACGGAAGAAGTATTAAAGTGAGTGCTCAATGACCGCCGCAGTACTAATATGTGATGATTCGAATCTGGCTCGCAAACAACTTGCAAGGATCTTACCACAGGATTGGCAAGACAGCGTTCATTTTGCTGGTCATGGTGCTGATGCTCTGGCGACCCTGGAGAAAGAGCAGATTGACTGGCTGTTTCTCGATTTAAATATGCCGATAATGGATGGCTATCAGGTGTTAGCCGAGCTGAAAAGGCGCCAGCTTAATGTCAATGTTGTGGTGGTCTCCGGTGACGTTCAGCCTGAAGCGTATCAAAGGGTAATGGAACTGGGAGCGATTGATTTTATTCGCAAACCTGTTGATACCGCTAAATTGCAGGTTATTTTTCAAAACGCGACCTTACGTAAACCTGCGCCTGTACAAGCCGTTAAGCGGCCTGCTGACACAGAGCTCAATGCAGAAATGCGTGATGTTTTCCAGGAAATTACCAATGTAGCGATGGGGCAGGCAGGGGATTTACTGGCCAGGCTGCTGAATGTTTTTGTGAAGTTACCCATCCCTAACGTCAATGTTATTGAGGTCAGTGAGCTACATATGGCGCTGGCGTCAGTAGAGCAACATTCTTCTACCTCTGCAGTATGTCAGGGCTTTATCGGCGGCGGCGTTGCCGGTGAAGCACTGCTTATCCTCACGGATTCCAGTTTTAAAGATATCGCCGGCTTGCTGAATTTTCAGGGGGAGTTGACCTCATCAACTGAGTTGGAATTGCTAATGGATGTCGCCAATATTTTAATTGGCGCTGTACTAAAAGGTATTGCTGAGCAACTCGATATGAGCTTTAGTCAGGGGCATCCGGTCGTGCTTGGTCAACATGCGCCGGTGAGTGAGCTGATTAAAACAAACGCCAGGCGCTGGCGCAAAACGCTGGCAATAGAGCTAAGTTATGGCATTGAAAATTATAATATTAACTGTGACTTACTGTTGTTGTTTACCGAAGACAGTGTTAAAACCATGAAGCACAAAGTTGCTTTTTTACTGGAAGAATAGCCATGAGTTTAACCAATGCCGAGTTTGATGTTTCTGAAGTTCATTGGTTGATGGACATGTTTCAGACCGTGGATGTCGGACTGGTTGTATTAAACAGTGACTACCGGATCCAAGTCTGGAATGGTTTTATGGAAAGTCATAGTGGTTTAACACCACGTCAGGTAAGAGAGCGCTATTTATTTGATTTATTTCCAGAAATTGACGAGGATTGGTTGCGACGTAAATGTGATCCCGTTATTTTACTGAAAAACCGGGCCTTTACTATCTGGGAGCAACGTCCCTACATTTTTAAGTTTAAGAATTACCGGCCTATTACCGGCAGTGCTGAATACATGTACCAAAACAGTACTATTTTCCCACTGACCGACACCCGGGGGCAAGTGACCCATCTGTGCATCATCATTTACGATGTAACCGACGCCGCCGTCAGTAGGTCTGAGCTCGAGTCGATGAATGGTCGGCTGAAGCAGTTATCGAAAACAGATTTTCTGACGCAGCTAAGTACCCGCGGGCACTGGGAAGATGCACTGATTCAGGAGTTTAACCGGTTACAGCGTTATACCCAGCACCATAGCACGCTGCTAATGTGTGATATTGACCATTTTAAGCGGGTGAATGACACTTACGGTCACAGCGCCGGTGATGAAGTGATTCGTAAGGTTGCGGATGTCATTAAAGCCAACACCAGAACCACCGATTTGGCTGGCCGCTATGGTGGTGAGGAATTTGCTGTTCTGCTGGTTGATACCTCTATAGAGCAGGCGGTCTGTCTGGCAGAAAGGATCAGACAGCAAGTCGCAGTGTTAGCGATTGCCTATAACAAAACCGTGCTGAATGTCACTATCAGCCTTGGATTGGCAGAGCGTGACGTCAGCATGCAGGAACACCGGCACTGGATAGAAGCCGCCGATAACGCCTTGTATAAATCCAAAGTTGATGGCCGAAATAAAGTGACGTGCTACAGTCCGGATGAAGAGTGAAGCACCGCTTATCGGTTGCTATTTAGCCCGGTGGCGGTGGACAACGCAGTAGCAATTCGCCGTTGCCATCTTGATTTAACTGCTCGAGAATGACCTCAAAGCCCCATAACCGATGTAAGTGCTTTAACACTTCAGCTGCATTTTTAGCCAGCGGCACCCGTTGCTGTGGGATATAACGCAGGGTTAATGCGCGGTCAGTATTAATGTTAACGTTGTATACCTGAATATTGGGTTCGATCTGGCTTAAATTATACTGAGCGGACAGCATCTGCCGGATCCGCTGGTATCCTTGTGCATTATGTATAGCGCTGACTTCAAGACTGGTTGCCTCGTCATCATCCACAATGGCAAACAAATGAAAATCACGGATCACTTTGGGTGATAAATACTGGCTGATAAAGCTTTCGTCCTTAAAGTTCTCCATCGCAAAATGCAGCGTTTCAACCCAGTTGCTACCGGCGATATCAGGAAACCATTCTTTGTCCTCAGCGGAAGGCTGTTCGCAGATCCGACGAATGTCGGTAAACATGGCAAAGCCCAGGGCGTAGGGGTTAATGCCTGAATAATGCTTACTGTGGTACTCCGGTTGTGCGACTACATTGGTATGGCTGTGCAGCACTTCCAGCATAAAGCGGTCGCTAACTTTACCCTCATCGTATAAGTGCTGCAAAATAGTATAATGCCAGAATGTTGCCCAACCTTCGTTCATTACCTGAGTTTGTTTTTGTGGATAAAAGTACTGAGATATTTTGCGGACTATCCGGACAATTTCCCGCTGCCATGGCGTCAGTAACGGTGCATTTTTCTCGATAAAATACAGCAGGTTTTCCTGTGGCTCTGCCGGAAAGCGAGCCAAGTCTTCAGCTGCTGTGGGCGCCTTAGATGGGATGGTCCGCCATAAATCATTTACCTGACTTTGCAGGTAGGCTTCGCGTTCCTGTTGGCGTTTTTGCTCTATTTCCAGCGATATTTTCTGAGGACGCTTGTAGCGGTCTACACCATAGTTCATCAGCGCATGGCAGGAGTCGAGCATATCTTCCACTTCTGTAATGCCACATTTTTCTTCACACTGGCTGATATAATTTCTGGCAAAAACCAGATAGTCGATAATGGAACCCGCATCGGTCCAGGTTTTAAAAAGATAATTATTCTTAAAAAAGGAGTTATGTCCATAACTGGCATGTGCCATCACCAGCGCTTGCATTGTGATGGTGTTTTCTTCCATCAGGTAGGCAATGCAGGGGTTGGAATTAATGACGATTTCATAAGCGAGTCCCATGTAGCCTCGTTTATAGTTTTGTTCGGTTTGGATAAACTTTTTACCATAGGACCAGTGATGATAACCCAACGGCATGCCGACACTGGAGTAGGCATCCATCATTTGCTCGGCAGTAATCACTTCGATTTGATTGGGGTAGGTATCCAGCCGGTAAATGCCGGCAACCCGGGCAATTTCCTGATGGTATTGTTCGAGCAAATCGAAGGTCCAGTCCGGACCGTCGGACAGACAATGAGGGCGGACGTGTGCTTTAGCCATAGTATCTCCTCAGGCTGCCTGCTTTTTAAATAGCTGGCGAAATACCGGATAAATATCAGCTAATTCTCTGATATGCTCAATGGCCATATTATCGTGTTGAATCAATAGTTTTTCATACTCGTGCCACAGGCTCTGATGGGCCCGGGGGCTGATTTCAATGTAGGCATAATAACGAACCAGTGGCAGTACTTTATTGGCGAGCAGCGCCGCACAGGGCGCGCTGTCATCAGTCCAGTTATCACCATCTGATGCCTGAGCGGCATAAATATTCCACAAGGTGGGGTCGTACCGATCGGTAATAATCTCGTGCATCAATTTCACGGCTGAAGACACAATGGTGCCGCCGGTTTCCTGAGAGTAAAAAAACTCTTGCTCGTCTACTTCTTTTGCCTGAGTGTGATGCCGGATGTAAACCACGTCGACATTTTTATAGCTACGACTTAAAAATAAATACAACAGGATATAAAAGCGTTTTGCCATATCTTTGGTAGGCTGGTCCATCGAGCCGGAGACGTCCATCAGACAAAACATAACCGCCTTGCTGGTAGGCTCTGGCTTTTTTTGGTAATTTCTAAAGCGTAAATCAAAACTGTCAATAAACGGTACTGCAGCAATGCGGGCCTTCACCGTCGCAATCTGTTCGAGCAGTTGCAGCCGTAGCTGCTGATCGGGTACTGGCTCCCGGTCCAACGTCTGAAGTTGCTGCTCAAGCTCTGCTAGGGTTACTTTTTTACTGGCGGTTAATGCCACGCGCCTGGCCAGTGAGCCACGAAGGGAGCGCACAATATCAATAGTGCTTGGTACACCATCGGCGCGAAACCCTGCTCTGACGTTTTTATACTGAACCAGTTTATCCAGTTGATTTTTCTGCAGGTTTGGCAGGGCTAAATCTTCAAACAGTAAATCCAGGTATTCATCTTTAGAAATGGAAAACACAAAGTCATCGCTGCCTTCGCCATCTGCGCTGGCGTCGCCTTGCCCTGAACCCTGACCACCACCTTGTGGCCTGGCAATGCGGTCACCTTCACTAAACTGATCATTGCCCGGATGAATAATCTGCCGACGTCCGCCTTTTCCCTGATGAAAAAAAGGTTCAGTGATATCTTTATGCGGGATAGTGACGCTTTCGCCACTGCTGATATCGGTAACACTCCGATCGCTGATAGCATCGGCTACTGCTTTTTTAATCTGCTGCTTATACCGTCTGATAAAGCGCTGCCGGTTGACAGCACTTTTGTTTTTGCCATTAAGTCGTCGGTCAATAAAGTGCGCCATACTACCTCCGGCATTATTGTGATTTGCGAACCCGCAAATACCATTCCGACAGCAGCCTGACTTGCTTACGGGTGTAGCCCTTTTCCATCATCCGGTTGACGAAATCATCATGTTTTTTCTGATCCTCGGTAGAGGTTTTGGCATTAAATGAAATTACCGGCAACAGCTCTTCGGTACTAGAAAACATTTTCTTCTCAATCACAGTGCGAAGTTTTTCATAACTGGTCCACAGCGGATTCTTGCCATTGTTTTTTGCTTTGGCTCGCAGTACAAAGTTGACAATTTCATTGCGAAAATCTTTTGGGTTACTAATACCTGCGGGTTTTTCGATTTTCTCTAATTCGGCATTTAATGCCGCTCTGTCGAACAATTGCCCTGTTTCCGGATCGCGGTATTCCTGATCCTGGATCCAGAAGTCAGCATAAATAACGTAGCGGTCAAAGATGTTCTGGCCATATTCGGAGTACGACTCGAGATATGCGGTTTGGATCTCTTTGCCGATAAACTCAATATACTTCGGAATAAGATAGCCTTTTAAATGCTCCAGGTAGCGCTCTGCGGTATCAGCGGCAAATTGCTCGCGTTCTATTTGTTGTTCCAGTACATAAAACAGGTGCACTGGGTTGGCGGCGACCTCAGTACTGTCAAAGTTAAATACCCGGGATAGAATTTTAAAGGCAAAACGGGTAGAGAGTCCGGTCATGCCTTCATCTACGCCAGCATAATCGCGATATTCCTGATAAGATTTGGCTTTTGGATCGGTGTCTTTCAGGCTTTCCCCGTCGTACACCCGCATTTTTGAATAAATGCTCGAGTTTTCAGGTTGTTTTAACCTGGAGAGCACCGCAAATTGAGCCAGTGAACTTAAAGTGCCCGGTGCGCAGGGCGCCGCATTTAACTCGCTGTGCTCCAGCAGTTTCTGATAGATTTTCTTCTCTTCATTCAGGCGCAGGCAATATGGCACTTTGACGATATAAACCCGGTCCAGAAACGCTTCGTTGTTTTTGTTGTTACGAAAAGTCTGCCATTCCGACTCATTGCTGTGCGCTAAAATAATACCGTCGAAAGGCAGGGCAGCCAGACCTTCTGTACCATTGTAGTTACCTTCCTGCGTCGCCGTTAATAGCGGATGCAGGACTTTGATCGGGGCCTTGAACATTTCCACAAATTCCATCAGGCCCTGATTCGCCCGGCACAGGGCGCCCGAATAGCTGTAGGCATCGGGGTCGTTCTGAGCAAAATGTTCTAATTTGCGGATGTCTACTTTACCAACCAGTGCTGCAATGTCCTGATTGTTCTCATCACCAGGCTCCGTTTTGGCGATAGCGATCTGCTCTAAAATTGACGGATATTTTTTAACTACCCTAAACTGGCTGATGTCTCCATTGTATTCATGCAACCTTTTGGTCGCCCATGGCGATAGAATATTACGCAGGTAGCGGGGTGGGATGCCATATTCCTGCTGTAACAAGCGGCCATCTTCGCTGGCATCAAATAATGAAAGGGGGTGATCACATACTGGTGAGCCTTTAAGATAGTAAATTGGCACTTGTTGCATCAGGTGCTTAAGTTTTTCTGCCAGTGATGATTTACCACCACCGACCGGGCCTAATAAATATAAAATTTGCTTACGCTCCTCCAGACCCTGCGCTGAATGCTTAAGGTAGGACACGATTTGCTCTATCGCATCTTCCATGCCATAAAACTCAGAAAAGGCGGGGTAACGGGCAATGACGCGGTTGGAAAATAACCTGCTTAGCTTCGGATCCTGAGCTGTATCGATAAGCTCAGGCTCGCCAATGGCCAGCAATAATCGTTCTGCTGCCGTGGCGTAGCAACTTTTATCTTCTTTACAAAGCGCCAGATATTCCTGAATACTGAACTCTTCTTCTCGGGTGGCCTCATATCGTGATTTGTAGTGCTCAAAAATGCCCATACGCACCTCCAGCCATTGCTCGTGGGGAAAACAGATGTCGTTGCTGTTGCTTTAAGGTTAGACAGTAAAAATCATCTTCGCCTGTTTAATTCACCGAAAAATGTTAAGATTTAATGGCACACGCACTTAGCAATACGTAAAGGCTTCGCAACAGTATTACCGCAAAAAAGTGAAAAGTGGCAAGCGGGGAAGGGAGCTTTGGCTGAGCACGGATAAAAAATACCCGGCAAAGCCGGGTAGTCAAAACATACTGTATTTTGCAGTGTTAACTAATAAAAATCAGTTAACTTATTTAGCGAAGTTATCGCCAGCGAACTGCCAATTTACCAACGCCCAGAATGCGTCAAGGTATTTAGGGCGAGCATTGCGGTAATCGATGTAGTAGGCATGTTCCCATAAATCGACAGTCAGCACCGGAGTTACGGCGGCATCCTGAATGGGTGTTGCAGCATTGCTGGTGTTAACAATATCCAGACTGCCATCGGCTTTTTTGACTAACCATGTCCAGCTTGAACCAAAATTATTTACTGCTTTATCATTCAGTGCTTTTTTAACCTCAGCAAACGAGCCCCACTTTGCATTAATTGCGTCGGCTAGGTGGCCAGTCGGTTCACCGCCACCGTTCGGTGATAAGCAGTGCCAGTAAAACGTATGATTCCAAACCTGAGCGGCGTTGTTGAACAAGCCACCGTCCGAACTCCGGATAATTTCTTCCAGCGATTTGCTGGCGTTCGGTGTGTCTTTTACTAAACCATTTAATTTTTCCACGTAAGTATTGTGGTGTTTGCCATAGTGATATTCCAGCGTTTCTGCTGAAATATGCGGGGCTAATGCGTCTTTCGGATAAGGTAATGCGGGTAATTCAAAGGCCATTGTTGTGCTCCGTTATCGTTGTTAAAGATGTCTGCATCGCGTAGACTACAAAACCTGACTAATTTACTCAAGTTTTAACTATGTCGGTTTTACGCTTCACATGCTGTGCTGGTTCTTAGACAAAACCAGCAATTATTGTTAGTAATAATTGTAATTGTAGAGCAGATATTGGGTTTTTTTTTATGAACTCAAGTGTTAGTCGCGAAAGATAAGCGTAAAATGGTTCAACTTTTTAAGTTTCTGCAGAGGTAAAAATGGAGACATTGGATAAAATTAAGCAGCAAATTGCTGAAAACCCCATTCTGTTATTTATGAAGGGCTCGCCTAAATTCCCAAGTTGTGGTTTTTCTGCTCAGGCTTCTCAAGCACTAATTGCCTGTGGTGAACAGTTCGCTTTTGTCGATATTTTGCAACATCCGGATATCCGGGCTGAATTGCCAAAATACGCTAACTGGCCAACGTTTCCGCAATTGTGGCTTGATGGTGAGTTAATTGGTGGCTGCGATATTATTCTGGAAATGTTCCAGCGGGGCGAGTTGCAGCCTCTGGTAAAAGATACTGCTGCTAAATCAGCAGGCACCGATACCACAACCGACGCTGAGTGAGTACAAACCCGGGTTCGTGATGGGTGAAGTGACGTTAGAAAAGCAGGGAGCAATGCTCCCTGTTTTTTTAACAATTATTCAGCGTCTTCGGCGTTGTCCGGTATGGGCAGGGGCCACCCCCCTAACTGCTGCCACTTGTTGACAATATAACAAAATAACTCGGCAGTGCGCTCGGTATCGTAGAGCGCGCTGTGGGCTTCTTTACTGTCAAAAGCAATACCTGCTTGCTGACACGCTTTAGCCAGCACCGTCTGGCCCAATGCTAATGCAGCCAGGCTGGTGGTGTCGAAAGACACAAAAGCATGAAAGGGCGAACGTTTGTAATTGGTGCGGGCAATAGCCGCATTAACAAAACCCTGATCAAATGCCGAGTTATGAGCCACAATCACCGTGCGCTGGCAGCCGGCTGCTTTTTGAGCGGACCGTACTGCTTTACAAATCTCAGTCAAGGCTTCCCGCTCACTCACGGCGCCGCGCAAGGGATTAAAAGGGTCGATGCCATTAAACGCCAGTGAGCTGGCATCCAGGTTAGCACCTTCAAAAGGAGCTACATGATAATGCAGGGTTTCGCCCGGGATGAGTCTGCCCTCGTCATCCATTTGCAGCAGGTTTACTGCAATCTCAAGCAGCGCATCTGTCTGAGCATTAAAGCCTGCGGTTTCAACGTCGATAACGACGGGGTAATAGCCACGAAAGCGTTGCGCGAGCAGAGATGTTTTGTCTGTCATAAGCCAACCATTAAAAAAGCAGAGCGCATTATGCCAAAAAAAAAATGCCAGCGTCTTGTATTCGGCATAGTGTTTGCTTATTAAAACAAACGGAGGCTGGCTTCCTGTTAAGGTTTGCCGCAAGCTGAGCGGGTTAATCAATTTGCCAATAGGTGACAAGGTAGAGTAAATGCATAATTATGGCTTAGTATTTATATCGTTAGCGTGCGTTTTGGTCACGGGTAGCAGTGTTGCCGCTGCTAAACAGTTACGTCAATATTCTGCCAGTATTGAACAGTCAGTGTGGCAATTAACGGAACAAACGCCGTTGCTCTGTCAGTTGGAACATGCCATCCCTAATTTTGGTAATGCCGTTTTTCAGAGTAAAGCCAGCAAAGCACTCAACCTGAATTTCGAACTAAAAATGCTCAGGCTGCCAGATGCCTATAGTCTGGCGGAGGTGTTGTCTTTGCCACCGGCGTGGCGGGCGGGCGAACCTGGGAAAAACTTGGCAAGCATGACCTTGCTGAAGCAATTTAATGGCGAGCTACCCAAAAAAACGGCCTGGACATTGTTGACGGAATTGGAGCAGGGGTTTAGTCCCACCTTCTACTACGCGGATTGGTATAGCCCTTATGATCAGGTCGCCGCTAAGCTTAATCCGGTGCAGTTTGGGCCTGGCTATTTTGCTTTCACAGAGTGTGTTGCCAGTTTGTTACCTTTCAGCTTTGAAGATATTGCGTTTACGGTGCTGAGCTATGAGTCGGGTAGTGATCAACTGACGCCTGAGTCAGAACGTCGTCTCGGTCAGATTGCAGAGTATTTACAGCATGATTCACAGATTGAATCTATTGAGTTGCAAGGTTACACAGACAGTTATGGTGGACGTTGGATGAACGAGCAGTTGTCTGTCAAGCGGGCAGAAAAAATTAAGCAGTTCTTAGCAGAAGCCGGCGTGGCCGGCGACAAAGTTCAGGTAGATGGCTTTGGTGAACGACGTCACGTTGCATCGAACCAGACTAGTCTGGGGCGGGCCACTAACCGCCGCGTAGTGCTGCAAATGGCCAGACCTTAATGCCAGAACGCAATAATTCGTTGGTTCATGGTAAATTGCTTTATTGCACCATGATATCAATCTGGCGCCAGTCATTTTGCTCAGAGATCAGTATTCTGACTTGCTGCTGATCAACCCGGTAATATAAATTTAACCGATTGTGGACCATCGCACTGTTGTCAGGCTCTCCCAATTGCTGGCGGTAAAAGTCTTGCAGCTCGGCCATTGACTGGCGGCTAAAGTAGCTGAGCACTGCTGGTAGTTTATTTTCAAGCCTGGCAAACTCACGAGCGTCAGCAGTCAGCGGAACCTGATAAAAACTGTCTGCAGAGACATTAAGTGAGACTGAAGCAAACAGAGCAGAAGCCAGAAACAGAGCTAAAGATCGCATTTTTATTTCCTTGTGTGCAGTGCGATAGTACCTGCTAACCATACCAAACTTTAGCCGACTTTGACCAGCAGAAACAGCGGTTAGGCTAAATAGCCATCATCAGATAGTTTTCAGCAGATAATTTTCTGCAGATAGTTTTCTGCAGATAGTTCTCAGGCTTTTGCTACCGCAGTAAATCGGTCAGGAGCAATGGCCGCTAAATTAGCTGTTGTCATGGCGGCGGGTTGACCTGCTATCTGACAGGCCAGGGTTTCTGCCAGCAAGGGTGCCAGTAAAATTCCGCGCGCACCCAAGCCGCCAAATACGTGCAAGCCGTCCTGATGAGCCAGCGCTCCGAGCAGGGGCAGGTGGTCGGGTACCGTTGCTCGAAATGCCGCTCTTGCATCGGTTGCTTCAGCATCGGAAAACCACGTTGGCTGTTGCAACTGCTGGTTAACCAGGGCCAGATTTTCTTCATTGTCAGCTGCTGAAATAAAAGCTGTGCTGGCTTGACGATCAAAGGTGGCGCCTACCGCATGGCATTCATTCAGCGCCGGTGTGATATAGCCTTTATGACATAACACGGTTTTTAGCGCCTGCATGCCATTACTCTTAACATGACTAACCTGGCCGCGCACCCGGTTAACCGGTAAATGGCTGGCAGCACTAAATTGCGTGATATCGGCACCGTTGGCCAATACCAGTTGTGAGCACGTGCTGGGGACGGCAGTGTCCTGACACCATACTTGCCAAAGTGGTGCTTGCTTGGTACCGGACTCAATGGCACTTATTGCAGTGACTTTACTGTTAAGTTTTACCTGAAATAGCGTGGACTGCTGCAAAAAGGCCAACGCCGCCTGGCAAAATTGTTGCGGACTCAGCCAGCCGGCTTGCGGCCAAAAAATGCCGCTATGCTCAAGTGTCACCCCGGCAATCTGACTTGCCTGTTCTGCAGTTACCGGATAAACCAACTCGGTTGGCCACGAAGCGTGGTCGATTATCTTTTGCTGACGTTGCACAAGGGCCGGATTCGTCGCAAGGTGCAACACACCGCACCACTGCATTGCGAATGCCACGCCCTGTGCCGCCAGGCGTTGATAAAAATGCCGGGCAAAATGAAATGCCTGGCAATGTAGCAGACTGGCTGTAGTAGGTAAGGGATGCAGGTTTGGATAGACGGCGCCCTGCAGATTATGAGACGCACCCTGAGCCACGGTATTATCTGCACAAATAAGCTCGGTAGCAATGCCTTTTTCGACCAGCTGCAATGCTAGACAAACTGAGGCAATACCACCGCCTACAATACATACTTTCTCTGTGACACTACTTTTTTCTGCTGCAGCCTGCGCTTTAAGGTCAGCCTCTGGCACTTTAAACGACGCGGTGAGCATCTCGCGTTTACGGCCAAAGCCTTTTACTTTTTTAATGGCAAAACCGCTTTGTTGCAGACCACGCTTCACCACGCCGGCACAGGTAAACGTAGCAACGGTTGTCTCGTCATGACTAAGCCTTGCCATATTGTCAAATAAGGTTTGTTGCCACATTTGCGGGTTTTTATCTGGTGCAAAGCCATCGAGAAAAAAGGCATCCGCGCGGCTTTGCGCGGGCAGTTGTGGTAATAGCTCGTTGACATCGCCCAGCCACAAATCTAAAACAACACTGCCCTCATCAAAAATCAGCCGCTGACATCCGGTTACCGCCGGGGGATATTGTTCCAGCAACAACCGACACTGTTCATTAAGTGCGGTATGTAGCTGCAATGCCTGGCTAAGATCACGGTAAGTAAGGGGATATTTTTCAAAACTTGAAAAATAAAGTTTGCGACACTGTGCCGCGGGATGTCGCTGGCGAAACTGGCGAAAGCGTTGCCAGCTCAGTAAAAAGTTCGCGCCGGTGCCAAAGCCAGTTTCTACTATATGAAAATAGTGTTGGTGATGATGTTCAAAGCGCTGAGGCAGCCCGTTATGGTGTAAAAAAACATAGTCTGTCTCTGCCATGCCACCATCATTAGAAAAATATATATCATCAAAATCAGTGGCAACTGGGGTACCCTGTTGGTTAAAGTGGATATTGGCATGGTTTAGCGATGGCATTATGGTATCCGGCTGAAAAATCGACTTGTAGTTTAACCGAAGCTGACGCAAAATTGAAAAAAGTACAGCTGTACGCTGAAAGCTGACCAGTTTTTACTGCAAAGTCCGTACAATACGCGGCACTATAATTATTTTCTCTGCCGATGAGCAGACATGGGAGCAAAGATGAAAAGAGCCGTTATCACTGGCATGGGTATTGTTTCAAGCATTGGCAATAATCAGGAGCAAGTGCTGGAGTCGTTAAAAGCAGGCCGCTCTGGTATCACGGCGTCGCCCGAGTTTGTTGAATTTGGTTTACGCTCGCAGGTCTGGGGTAACATTAAAATGAACCCCGCAGAACATATTGACCGCAAAGCTATGCGGTTTATGGGCGATGCGGCTGCTTATGCCTACATTGCCATGCAAGAAGCGATGACGGATGCCGGCTTAACCGCGGAGCAAATTTCTGATCCACGGGTTGGCCTGGTTGTCGGCTCTGGTGGCGCATCTTCAAAGACTCAGATTGAGGCGGCAGATACCCTTCGTGAAAAAGGCGTTAAACGCGTTGGCCCTTATGCTGTGCCAAAAACAATGTCCAGTACCTGCTCTGCCTGTCTGGCAACGCCGTTTAAAATAAAAGGGGTGAACTACTCCATCAGTTCAGCCTGCGCAACCAGTGCCCATTGCATCGGTCATGCAGTTGAACTTATTCAGCTGGGTAAGCAAGATGTGGTCTTTGCCGGTGGTGGCGAAGAAGTGCACTGGACCCTGGCCATGGAGTTTGATGCGATGGGCGCCTTGTCCAGCCGCTACAATGAAACCCCACAGCTTGCGTCCCGCACTTATGATGCGCAGCGGGACGGTTTTGTAATAAGCGGTGGTGGCGGTATTGTGGTGGTTGAAGAACTGGAGCATGCTCTGGCCCGTGGCGCTACAATTTATGGTGAAATTGTGGGCTACGGTGCAACGTCAGACGGTTTTGATATGGTTGCCCCCAGTGGTGAAGGTGCAGTGCGCTGTATGGAAATGGCGATGCAAGGTGTCGAAGGCCCGGTTGACTACGTTAACACCCATGGTACCAGCACCCCGGTAGGTGATGTAAAAGAGCTTGCCGCTATTCAGCAGGTGTTTGCCGGTCAATCACCCGCAATCAGTGCCACCAAGGCCATGACCGGTCATGCGCTGGGTGCGGCAGGGGTGCATGAAGCTATTTACTCTTTACTGATGATGAAGCACAATTTTATTGCGCCCTCAATTAACATCACTGAACTGGATGATGCTGCCGCTGGCCTGAATATTATTAAACAAGTGCAAGAGGCCACCCTTAACACTATTATGTCGAACAGTTTCGGCTTTGGTGGCACCAATGCCACGTTAGTTATGCAACGTTATCGCCCCTGAGTTGCTTAACAGCTGCAGTGTAGAAAGCCAGGCGAACATTCGTCTGGCTTTTTGTTTTATTGTCAGGCTTTGCCCGTACCAGGATGACGCCAATTATTTGGTCATTTAAAAGAAGAAAACGAGTGTCGATGAAAATATACGCTGATGAAAATATGCCGCTGGTGGCGGAATTTTTTGGCCATCTCGGGCCGGTAACCCTTTTTAATGGTCGTACGGTGCAAGCCAGTGAGTTAGCTGACGCGCAAATATTGCTGGTGCGCTCGGTGACAACAGTTGATCAGAGCTTACTGGCCGGGAATAAGATATTACGCTTTGTCGGCACGGCGACCATTGGTATGGACCATATTGACCAGCGTTATTTGAGCGAACGTGGGGTAAGTTTCAGTTCAGCGCCAGGATGTAATGCCCAGTCTGTGTTGGAGTATGTGCTAAGCGCATTGTGGTATCTGGCTGACAAATATCAGTGGCAACTGAGCAGCAAAACGCTGGGTATTGTCGGCGTCGGTAATATTGGCCAGCGTCTGACTAAGGCAGCGGCGGCGCTTAACATAACAGTGCTGCTCTGTGATCCGCCACGGGCGAGTGCCGAGGCGGATTTCCCTCATACGCCATTTGCAGAGGTGTGTCGCCAGGCCGACATTATCAGTTTTCACGCACCGATGGTAAACGCTGGGTCGACGCCAACCCGACACTTACTAAATTCAGATTCTCTGGCGTTGCTAAAGCCAGAATGTGCACTGATCAATGCAGCAAGGGGAGCTATCATCGATAACCAGGCTCTGCTCAACGCACTGCAGCAGCGTCACCGGCCAGTAGTGCTGGATGTCTGGGAGAATGAGCCGGCGATTTTGAACGCATTGTTACCTTATCTTGATATTGCCACGGCCCATATTGCCGGCCATAGTATTGAAGGTAAGGCCAGGGGCACCGCGATGCTGTATCAGCAGGCTTGTCAACTATTAGAGCAGCCCCCGCTATGCCAGCTTGAACACCTGTTGCCAATACCCGCCATAGACAAAGTGCAATTATCTGGAAATTTTGGGCTTCCAGATGTCCAAAATCTGGCAAGGATGTTATATGATGTGCGTCGGGATGATGCGTTATTCCGTTTTCATATTCAGCGGGAAGGGTTTGACTGGTTGCGAAAGTCATATCCGGCGCGACGTGAGTTCAGCTCAGTACAACTGACTGGCACGCAGATACCGGCCTGGATGATGCAGTTAGGCTTTATAAGTCAGCAAAAAGGGGTTTAAGCATGACATCGCAAGACACATCGCAATATTCATCACAATACAATGTGGCGATTTTAGGCGCAACTGGTCTGGTTGGGCAACATTTGATAGAAATTCTGGAACAACGTGATTTCCCGGTAGCACAATTATTTCCGCTGGCCAGTAGTCGTTCTGCCGGTGGCAGCGTCACCTTCAAAGGCGAGAAAATAACGGTACTGGATGCCGACAGCTTTGACTGGAGTCAGGCGCACATTGGGTTGTTTTCAGCCGGAGGTAGTGTTTCTGCTATTTACGCACCAAAAGCCGCCGATGCCGGCTGCGTCGTTATCGATAATACGTCACACTATCGCTACGATGCAGATATTCCGCTGGTGGTACCCGAGGTGAATGCTTCGGCCATTGCAGATTTTCGAAACCGCAATATTATTGCAAACCCTAACTGCTCAACGATTCAGATGTTAGTGGCGTTAAAGCCGATTTATGATGCGGTGGGGATCAGCCGGATTAATGTGGCAACGTACCAGTCGGTAAGTGGGGCGGGTCAGTCAGCTGTCGATGCCCTGGCAGCAGAAACGGTGCAACTGATGAACGGCCGGCCACTGGAAGGTGAAGACCAGTTTGCCCGTCAGCTCGCGTTTAATGTTATTCCGCAAATTGATGTTTTTATGGATAACGGCTACACCAAAGAAGAAATGAAAATGCATTGGGAAACCCAGAAAATATTTGCCGACAGCAGTATTGCAGTAAATGCGACGGCGGTAAGGGTACCCGTATTTTATGGCCATGCAGAAGCAATACACATTGAAACCCGGATGCCGATTAGCGTTGAAGACGCCAAAGCATTACTGGCAGATGCACCGGGCGTTGTGCTGCTTGAGGATAACACTGACTTTCCGACCCAGGTTTGCAGTGCTGCGGGTAAAGACGAGGTATTTGTTGGTCGGGTACGGCAGGACATTTCCCATGAAAATGGTCTTAATTTGTGGGTGGTTGCCGATAATATTCGTAAAGGCGCCGCGACCAACAGCATTCAGATTGCTGAGCATCTTATTCGCGATTATCTGTAATAAAAGGCTCCAGTTGGAGCCTTTTTTCTGGTTTAGGGTTATGCTGGCAACAATATTGTTACTGTTTTATATTTTGCAGAACACATTTTTGGTCAATACTGTATTAATCTTGGAACGCTGTTTGCATTGATTTTTTAGAATGAACCAGTGTTGTCATACATAAAGCATAACTCAGCTTAAGTTGCCCGGGTAAGGAAAGGTAATGCCACTTCGTCTCTTGTCTTTATTGTTAGTTGTCAATTTTTCGGCGCTGTTAGCGGCAAGTGCGTTCGCTGATGAACCCGCGTCAACCGCTTTACGTGGCCCAAAAGGCACTGATACCGCACTAATGCAGCGGCAATTAGGACCGCTAAGTGCTACCGACACCTTGTGGCGAATTGCTGAGCAGGTTAAACCTGAAGGCGCTAATGTCAGCACTTATCAGGTCATGTATGCCATTTACCTGAAAAACTCTGAGGCCTTCATTGATGGCAATCTGAACCACCTGCGTCCAGGCTCTACCATACAGCTACCTCAGCTGCGGGAAATCCGGCTGGTGGATAATAACGTCGCACGTGCCAAATCAGATGCAGACGACAGGGCCTGGGCGGCGCGCACCAGCCGTCAGGCCAATACTCAGCAAAATAGTGCTCAGCAAAATAATACTCAACAGGCCCAGAGTTCCGCGGTGTCTGCTGCACAATTACAACAGCTTACTGAATTAAAAGACCAGTTTGGTAATTCGTTACTGATGATAGAAGCGATTGCCAGAGAAAATAATCAGCTGAAGTCCACCCTGACTGATGTTCAGACCGAATTGTTAGCGCTGCAGCAGCAACTAGGCGAAGACAGTAGTTTGCAGCAGCAACTAAACTTGTTGTTAAAGCAACAGGCTGACATCCTTGCCGCGCAGCAGGCACAGGAACAGCAGGCAGCAGCGGCCGCCAAAGAGTTGGCCGCGCAGCAAGAAGAAAGTGCCAGTATCTTCACTAACCCAATAACATGGGTGTTGGCGGCGTCCATTCCAGCGCTGATTATCCTGTTGCTGGTTGTGTTATGGTTAAAACGCCGTGGCCAGCAAACGGAGGCTGCAGTAGTTGCCGCTAGCAGTGCCGCTGTGCCGCCAGCGGACTACAAGTCGCCTTTACCGCCGCTGGACGATAATGATGCAGACGATAGCGGCTTATTTGATATTGATGAAAGCTTGCTCGATGACGCGTTCGCAGATAGTGGTGATTTTGGCGCAGCCGAAGAACTGGACGATAGTCTGCCCGACTTTAACGATGATGCCTTGCTTGATGATGATGATCTGTTAGACGACGATATCCTGCTGGATGACGACAGTTTACTCAGCGCCGGCGGCCAAAATACTACAGCCGCTGAAGATGATTTGCTAAACGATGTGCTGGGCAATTCTGAACTTACTGATGATACGGCAGCCACTGAATTTGATGCCAACAATATTTTATCAGACAGTGATTTAAATGCGTTGCTCTTAGCAGAAGATGACGACGATACGATTATAGAACTGGATGAAGACGAATTTGACCTTGGCAGTGCCGAGGATGATACGTCAACCGGTGCGCCGCAACTTGATGAGGCGGATGAGCCGGTAAGTCAGGAACTGGCCAGCGCCGACGATGACGATGTCATTGAATTTGATCAGCAAGAAACTAGCGCGCAGCAGGACAATGAAGATGACTTGCTGGAAGAAATTGAACTAGATCTTCCGGATGATTCACCAGACAGCATGCCGGTGACTGAAGCAGAACAGATTGCCGAGCCGGTAACCGAACTGGATGACAAGACTGATTTTACTATAAGCGAGGATGAACACATCCTGGTGGAAACCGATAACGGTAGCGAGGCGTTAGTCGGTGAGCATTTTGCCAGTGATTTGAGTAGTGATGAATTAACGGATGCCCAGATTAGCAGCCTGGTTGAAGACCAGAATTTTGATCGAACTGAGCTTGATGCATTTGCAGAATCTCTGGCGTTAGAAGGCGATGAGCAGAGTGAGAGAGCGGATGTCACAGATGATGACCAGGCCTCTGAGTTACTCAGTGCAGAACTTGATGAGTTGTTACAACAAGTTGAAGCCGGTGGGCCCGAGTCCACAGCAAACGACGGAACGACAACCGACACTACAGAAACTGAAGCTGATGAGTTGGCTGACGATATCGATACCATTTCTGATAACGAGGGCCCCGATAACGAGGGTCCAGATTTACAAAATAACGAAGATGACTCTGTTTCAAAACCATCGGAAGCGGCCTTATCCGTTGAGAATCCGAGTAAAATACTAGATAGCTATCCGGATCTTGAGTTAACCGACGATGATGCTGACTCCGATGTCACCTTGTCCGATGACAATGTAAGCGTCACGGTTGAGGCCGCGGATCCGGAGGCAGATCAGAGCCTGGCAAAGCTCGATGACAGTCAGTTTGACAACCTGCTCACTGAACTGGAGGCCATGGCACAAACAACGGCTAATGATAGTGAAGAATTAAGCCTGGATGTTGACTCGGTATTTAACCCGGCAACGGATGACGATAGTGCAATGGCGCTGTCTGATGACGATTTTGTCGAGATTGATAATTTGTTGGCAAGCAGTGAACAAGCGCAGCAGGACGATGGCCGCTTTGAACAATTAAATGTGGATGTGGGGCTAGACGAGTTTGCTGATGTGATTGGCAATGACAACCCGCAGGATGTGGATAAAGAAGATAATGGATATGGCGCCAAACTTGATCTGGTGCGTGCTTATATTGAGATAGATGACCTTGAAAGTGCCCGTCATATTATTATTGAAATGCTTGATTCAGATGCCCCCGAGCATGTTAAGACTGAAGCAAAAGCGCTTCAGCAAAAAACCGAATAAAGCCAACCCAGAGCCCGCTTGATTGCAAGGCTGCTATCCTCTGGACTCTGCGCTATAATCGCCGCGGTTTATCAGAGGGGGCCCCATGCGAATAGCACTTGGAATTGAATATGACGGCACCGGCTTCTTTGGCTGGCAGCGTCAGCGAGAAGTAAATAGTGTGCAGCAAGAGCTGGAAATGGCGCTGGCTAAAGTTGCCAATAGTCCGGTTGAAGTGTTTTGTGCAGGTCGCACTGATGCCGGTGTGCACGCTACCGGCCAGGTGGTTCATTTTGATACTGACGCACTGCGCGATGCTAAAGCCTGGATAATGGGTACCAATAGTCAGCTACCCGATCAAATCGCGGTGCGCTGGGCGAAGCCGGTACCTGACGATTTTCATGCTCGTTTCAGTGCCACCGCCAGGCGCTATCGTTACATTATTTACAATCAAAAGTTCAGACCCGCGATTTTACGCTCGGGACTGAGTCACTATCATCAGTCCCTGGATATCAGCCTGATGCAACAAGCAGCGCCAGCATTAATTGGCGAACATGACTTCAGCGCGTTCCGGGCTATGCAATGCCAGTCAAAAACGCCATACCGCAATGTTCATCACTTGCAACTAAGCCGGGTAGGTGACTATGTGGTGCTGGATATTAAAGCGAATGCCTTTTTACATCATATGGTGCGTAATATTACCGGAAGTCTGCTGGAGATAGGCATGGGACGAAAGCCTGTCGGTTGGTTGAACGAATTGCTGCAAAGCCGCAATCGGAATCTGGCGGCGGCCACCGCGAAGCCAGGCGGGCTTTATCTGGTTGATGTCGACTACCCTGAAGCTTATGCAATCCCTAAGGCTGCACCAGGCCCATTATTTTTATAACTGCTGCTAAGACCAGTTTTCTATATTCTGACAGCGGGTATTTATGCTTTAATAGCAGCCGTTTAGTTTTATTTCGGCGTTTTTTGACGTATTTTGTCTATTATTAGGTCTAACGCCTTATCCCTGTTGATAGGAATGTATTATGAGTTGGTTAGAAAAAATCCTGCCCAGAACCTCTACCTCGGCGCGCCGTAATATTCCCGAGGGCGTCTGGACCAAATGCAGCGCCTGTGACGCGGTGTTGTACAAAGCCGATTTGGATCGTAATTTAGGCGTATGTCCTAAGTGTGATCATCACATGCGGGTCAATGCCCGGACACGCTTAACTCATTTTTTCGATAGCCATTCGACGAAAGAACTGGCGAGCGAATTAGAGCCACAGGATTTACTTAAGTTTAAAGACAGCAAGCGCTACAAAGATCGGATAACCGCGGCCCAGAAACAAACCAACGAAAAAGATGCCATGATTGTCATGCACGGAACCCTGCATGGTATGCCAATGGTTGCTGCGTCGTTTGAGTTTGAGTTTATGGGCGGGTCCATGGCATCGGTAGTCGGTGCCAAGTTTGTCGCAGGTGTAGAATATGCACTGACGCATAAAGTTCCTTTTGTTTGTTTTTCAGCCAGTGGTGGTGCCAGAATGCAAGAGGCATTGTTCTCCTTAATGCAGATGGCTAAAACATCCGCCGCGCTGGCTAAGCTCAGTGAGCAGGGCTTACCTTATATTTCTGTGCTTACCGACCCTACCATGGGCGGCGTATCTGCCAGTTTGGCGATGTTAGGTGATATTAATATTGGTGAACCAAAAGCACTGATTGGTTTTGCCGGACCGCGGGTTATTGAGCAGACCGTTCGGGAGAAACTGCCGGAAGGGTTTCAGCGCAGTGAATTTTTACTGGAGCATGGTGCGATTGACATGATTGTTGACCGGCGGAAAATGCGCGATACTATTGCCCGTCTTGTAGCCAAGTTTATGCAGTTGCCAGCTCCGGTATCTGAGCACGACGCTGCGTAGGAATATGCTTAGGAAAATATGCCTGATACGTTAACGTCAAGCCAATCGTGCCACACTTTGGCCGATTGGCTTTATTATATTGAGCAAAGCCATCCCATCGACAAAATTGAACTGGGCCTGGGCCGGGTAAGTGAAGTTGCCGGGCGCGCAGACCTGGCGCAGCTACCTGGCAAAGTGATTCTGATTGCCGGCACCAACGGCAAAGGTTCTACAGCGCGCACGCTGGAGCAATTATTATTAGCTCAGGGTTATCGGGTCGGGGTATACAGTTCACCTCATTTGTTGCGATTTAATGAGCGTCTGCGGATCAATGCTCAGGATGTTGACGACGATCTTTGGGTTGAAGCCTTAAGCAAAGTTGAGGTATTGCGGAAAAATATTGGCCTGACGTATTTTGAGTTTACCACGTTGGCGGCGTTCGCTATTCTGAAAGGGCAGCCGGTTGACTTCTGTTTAATAGAGGTGGGGCTTGGCGGGCGACTGGATGCAACCAATATTGTCAGTCCTGATATCAGTGTTATCACCACTATCGATCTGGATCATCAGGATTGGCTGGGTAACGATCTGGATAGCATAGGTTTTGAAAAAGCGGGAGTGTTTCGCCAGGACCAATCGGTGGTTATTGGCGATTTACAGCCGCCGCAAAGTGTTCTGGCCAGAGCTGCTGCGCTAAATTGCGCTGCACTTCGGGTTAATCAGGATTATTTTTTTCAGCAAGCAACAGATAGCTGGAACTGGCAATGTGGCTCTGCCAACTACCAGCAACTGCCACTGCCGGGACTGCCGGTACAAAATGTCGCGACCAGTTTGGCCGTATTAAGCCAGCTATCATTGTTACCTGAGCAGGCAGAGTTAGCCAGAGTGCTGACAACGCTTAGCTTGTCAGGGCGAATGCAGTTTTTGCAACACCAACCCGCGATCATGATTGATGTAGCGCACAATCCGCAATCGACCCGTTATCTCGCCGACAGGCTGGCAGAGCTAAAGCCGGCATACAACAGAGTTATTGCGTTGGTTGGCATGCTAAAAGACAAAGACATTGCCCAGGCCCTGGCGCCCTTGACCTCTGTAATTGATCAATGGCATCTTAGCAGTCTGCCTGGTCCACGCGGCGCCGCAGCATCACAGCTGGCGCAGGTACTGGCACAGACTGATTGTCAACAGCATCCTGATGTCGCCAGTGCATTTAATGACGTACGTAACTTGCTACAACAGGACGATTTACTTGTTATTTTTGGCTCATTTGTCACAGTTTCAGCGGTGCTGGCAAGCTACCATCAGGAGGCAACATGACCGCAGGCTTTAAGCACAGATTACTGGGTGCCACTATTTTAATACTAGCCGGTATCATTTTTTTGCCTGATTTACTCGATGGTGAAAAACAAGTGGTAAAAGATGATTTTAAAGTGATCCCCGATCGCCCCGAATTTCAGGGAGTCCAGCAGGCTGACGCTTTTGATCAGGCAGAATTTGACCGCGCCAGCAGTGTTGCTAAAGCAAGTGAGGTACAGGAAAATGCGTTGGATAGCGAAACTTCTGACGGTTCAGCAACCTCTCAGAACGAAGCAGAGGGCTTGCCATCGCAAGCGTACGCGCAGGTAACCGTAAGCGCGCCAGGCGACGCTACCGCGGCTGCAAAAGCGGTAACGCCGACAGAGCCTGCTGCAGGTAACCTGATGGCGGACAATGCCTGGGTGGTTAGGGTTGGCAGCTTTAGTAATCCTCAAAACGCCAATGCGCTGGTCGCGAAACTTCGTCAGGAAGGTTATGCCACGTTTACCCGAAATATTACCAATAGCAATGGCCAAAAGTTAACCAGTGTTTTGGTGGGGCCTGAGCTTCGAAAAGCGTCTCTTGAACAACAGGTTGAGCAATTACAGCAGCTCACCGGGATAGCCCGCCTGGTGGTCAGCCGTTATCAGGTGACTGAAAATAATTAGCCAAGTTAAAGCCGGTTTGATAGAATGCGCGCCGTCATCAGGCATCCTTTGGTAGCAAATGGTTTGGGTTGATTTTGTTATACTGGCAATTATTGCCTTATCGGCTGTTATCAGTCTGATCCGCGGTTTCGTTAAAGAAGCTATCTCTCTGGTAGTATGGTTTCTGGCCTTTTTCATCGCCAGTCAATACTATCCAAAACTTGCAACACTCTTTACTAATATTACTGATCCTACCATTCGCAATGCGTCGGCTATTGCCATTCTCTTTATTTGCACGCTGATCCTGGGCGCTCTGATTAATTTTGTTATCGCTAAATTAGTGCAAAGTACGGGCTTGTCGGGTACCGATAGGGTGCTCGGGCTGGTATTTGGCGCACTTCGCGGCGTACTGGTTGTCAGTGCCGTATTGTTTTTTATGGATGCGTTCACTCCGGCTGCACAAGCGTTGTGGTGGCAGCAGTCTGTGTTGATCCCCGAGTTTGGTTTTATCATCGAGTGGTTTTTTGAATATCTGGAAAACCATTCAAGTTTTATGCAAAAGCCTTAAGGCTGGCGAGGAAATAATCAATGTGTGGTATCGTTGGAATCGTAGGTAAGTATCCGGTTAATCAGGCGTTGTATGATGGCCTGACAGTGTTACAACATCGGGGCCAGGACGCCGCAGGTATTGTTACAGTTGATAACAATACCCTCAGATTACGCAAAGCCAATGGTTTGGTCAAAGTCGTGTTTGAAACCCGTCACATGCAGCGGTTATCCGGTAACATAGGCATCGGGCATGTTCGTTATCCTACCGCAGGGTCTTCCAGCACGGCGGAAGCACAGCCATTTTACGTCAACAGCCCATTTGGTATTGCCCTCGCTCACAACGGTAACTTAACCAATTCTCACGAGCTGAAAGAAGATATGTTCAGGCTGGCTCGCCGTCATATTAATACCACCTCTGATTCTGAAATTTTATTAAATATTCTTGCGCATGAACTGCAAGCAAAGTCGACGATGCAGTTGGAACCCGAGCAGATTTTTAATGCAGTGGCCAGCGCGCATCGCAAAATACGGGGCGGTTATGCGGCGGTAGCATTGATTATCGGCCATGGCCTGGTGGCATTTCGTGATCCAAACGGCATCAGGCCGCTGGTAATGGGTAAGCGGGAAACCGCCGCGGGTACTGAATACATGGTTGCCTCTGAGAGTGTCGCGCTCGATGCAGACGGCTTTACCGTATTGCGGGATGTGTCTCCGGGGGAAGCGGTTTACATTACCGAGCAAGGAGAGTTATTCAGTCAGCAGTGCGCCGAGAACCCAAGTTATACCCCATGTATCTTTGAATACGTTTATTTTGCCCGTCCTGACTCTACCATTGATAATATTTCAGTATATGCCTCCAGAGTGGCGATGGGTAAGGTGCTGGGTGAGAAAATTAAGCGGGAGTGGGCGCATCTTGATATTGATGTAGTAATTCCTATTCCTGAAACAAGTAATGATGCTGCATTAGAAATAGCCAATGAACTTGAGTTGCCATTTCGCCAGGGTTTTGTAAAAAACCGCTATATTGGTCGTACTTTTATTATGCCAGGCCAGGTGCAACGGAAAAAATCGGTTAAGCGCAAACTTAATGCGATATGGCAGGAATTCAAAGGGAAAAATGTATTGCTGGTCGATGATTCAATAGTGCGTGGCACCACCTCTGGCCAGATTATTGAAATGGCCAGGGAAGCGGGCGCTAAGAAAGTCTACTTTGCATCTGCAGCACCGGAAATCCGCTTTCCGAATGTGTATGGTATTGATATGCCCTCGGCCAATGAGTTGATTGCTCATGGCCATGATGTGGAAAGTATTTGCGAAACCATTGGCGCGGATGGCCTTATTTTTCAGTCATTGCCGGATCTGATTGCTGCGGTCCGCTCTGAGAACCCGGAGATTAAACGCTTTGAAACCTCGGTGTTTGATGGCCATTATGTGACCAATGATATTGATCAGGATTATTTAAACCGGCTTGATCAGTCTCGCAGTGACGATGCCAAAGCCCATACTGCGATGTCTATGGCAACAAATCTGGAAACCTATAACGAAGGTTAAATTCGGTTTAGTCTGCGGATTCGACATTAAAAAAGGCGCCTTAAGGCGCCTTTTTAGTATGTGGTTGTTTCAGTAAGCTTGTCAGTGAGTATAGGTTGGGCCAAAGCCCGACATCCACAAAATAACCGTTGTCGCCATTAATACCGCTAACAAGGTTAAACCACCGGTAACCACGGAGCTGGCATAGATAAAGCCGCGCTCTTCCGGAATGTGCATTAAAATAGGGATGCCCACGTACAGCAGGTATACCGAATACGCTAAGCCCACCAGCCCGACACTGACCACAAACCACAGCTCAGGATACAGTGCGGCAAAGCCTACCATAAACAGAGGGGTAGAGGTGTAAGAGCATAATTCTACAGTCTGGGTATACGTTGGCTCAGCGCCAAAAGTATGCGCCATCCAGTGTGCCAGTAACGCCAGGGTAAATACGCCGATGATTAAAGCAAAATACATTGCAACAGACATAATTAACGCACTTTGCGAGGTGAGCTTAATGGGGTCTCCGACTCCAATACTCCAGCCTAAGTGGACGGCAGAGAAGTAGGCACAGATTGCCGGTATCAGCGCCACAATCATGATGTGCGCCATGCTGTAGCGGAAACTTTCGTGTCTGGCATCTATAGTGTGCCATTCTTCTTTCGGGTGGGCATATATGCCCCATAAATGGTTTAGTATCATAATTATTATCCTTTTTACTACGCCCCTCATATCGGGCAACTACGTTACTAAGCCACCCTTAACTCAGTTATGACTAAATCTTATGCATTCGTCAAGCAACTTGCACTAATTTTCAACAAAGCACCGATTCAGATCAAACTTGGTCGTTGCCGGTGCTTTGGGTATAATACGGTAACTTTTTAAGGCACAGTTCAAACTATGCAACGCAGTGAATGGCAACAACTGTTACAACCGATAAACCACTTTTTAGGTTGCAGAACACCAGACTCCTGGCTGGAGCAAGCTTCACGACCAGAGAATCTGCCGACCTTGTTGCGGGACCATCTGATTTGCGAATTAAAAGCGGCGCAAAGAGCCATGTATCTTATTCGCCGCTATGCGGTGGATGACAGCAGTGCTGATGCGTTGCTGCAATGGTTTAAGCCGTTTGAGGATTTCACTTACCGCCAGCAGGGTGACTGGCAGGCTTTAGCCGGTCTTAGCTGGAAAAAGTCAATGATCCCGCAGGCCAGCAGCCAGTATGCTCAGGATTTAATCGACAAAATGGTGCTGCTGATTAAAGAAGAGCTGCATCACTTTTATCAGGTACTTGAGGTGATGGCCGCTAATGGCATTAGCTATGAGAAAACCACGTCCAGCCGTTACGCAAAAGGCATGCTGCGCCATGTCCGCACCTATGAGCCACAGGCGATGGTTGATAAACTGATATGCGGTGCTTACATTGAGGCACGCTCCTGTGAGCGTTTTGCCAGGCTGGCGCCGTTACTACCTACCAAAATTGCTGAATTTTATATTTCGCTGCTGCGCTCTGAAGCACGTCATTATCAGGACTACCTGACGTTAGCCGGGCAAATTGCTAAGTCGGACATTAGTGAGCGGATCGCTTTTTTTGGTGAGGTTGAAGCAGAATTAATTAGTAGCCCGGATACTGACTTTAAATTTCACAGTGGCTGTCCAAAGCATGCCGCTAGTGATCAGTCAGCGGCGTAAATACCAGTTGCCAGTTTTCCGCCGATACGCTTAAGTAACTACTCTGACTATACCAGTCACCTAAAACATAGCGCTCACCAGGCTTGCCGTCGACGTCCACCTGATGCACTGCCGGGCGGTGAGTATGGCCGTGGATTAGTTTCAGTACGCCGGCGTCTGCCATCAGTTTAGGCACTTCTTCTGGCGTCACATCCATTATTTGCACTTGCTGCTTCGCTGCGTAATGTGCTTTGTTCGCTGCGCTTTTACGCCGGGCTTTAGCTGCAATACCCTGACGAAACTTTAACGGGGTTTTTAGCAGTAACCATTGCCACCAAGGCTGGTTCCACCACTTACGAAACCGCTGATAAGCAATGTCCAGGGTGCATAAGCTATCGCCATGCATAATTAAAGTAGGGGTGCCATACAGGTCAATGACCTGCTGCTGTGGTAATAACTGCATACCGGCACGATGGGCGTATTGCTGGCGCAATACAAAGTCGCGGTTGCCGTGAATAAAGTATATCGGGACGTGCTGGCTTAATGCAGACAGAGCCGTTGCTACGGTGTCGAGCAGCGGCTCTGGATTATCATCGCCAATCCAGACTTCGAATAAGTCACCCAGAATATACAGTGCATCAGCGGCAATGGCTTTATCGCTGAGAAACTGCAGAAAGGCCGCAGTAATGTCGGGCCTGTCTGCCGCTAAGTGCAAGTCTGCAATAAACAGAGTGTGTGCTGTTGGCATTGGCAGCGCTGACTTACGCCAGCAGTTCCGCTTTTTCAATAACTACCGGCTCAAGCGGCACATCGCTGTGGCCAGCAACGCGGCCGGTTTTTACCTGGCGAATTTTATCTACCACGTCCATTCCCTCGCTCACTTCACCAAATACGCAGTAGCCCCAACCCTGGCTTGATTCAGCGGTGTGGTTTAAAAAGCTGTTGTCGGCAATGTTGATAAAAAACTGGCAGGTGGCAGAATGCGGATCGTTAGTCCGCGCCATGGCGATGGTGCCTTTTTTATTAGGTACTTTATTGTTAGCTTCATTCTTAATGGGGGCTTTAGTTTCTTTTTGATCCATATCCGGGGTAAAGCCACCGCCCTGGATCATAAAACCATCAATAACCCGGTGAAAAATAGTGCCATCTAAAAAGCCATCTTTTACATAACTCATAAAATTCTCCGCGGTTTGCGGGGCTTTATCTGTAAAAAGATTAAGAGTAATAACGCCATAGTTGGTATGTAAGTTAATCATTAAATTGTGTCCTCCGTTTGAATGCGGCCATTGTAACTCAGGAGCCGCATTTCATAAAGCAAGGATAGCGGCTGCAGTTTGCCGGTGGTACACTAGCGAGCTGAATACAAAGCCTTTATAACGTCGTTTTTGAGGATACTCATGTTACAAATCTACAATACCCTAAGCCGTAAAAAAGAAGTGTTTAACGCGATTGAGCCTGGCAAAGTTGGTTTGTATGTTTGTGGTATCACCATTTACGATTATTGCCATGTCGGCCACGCCCGTACTTATGTCGCCTTTGACGTGATTAACCGTTATCTGCGCTTTTCTGGTTATGATGTCACTTACGTGCGAAATATTACCGATGTCGACGATAAAATTATCAAGCGCGCTAACGCCAATAACGAAAGCTGTGATGCGTTAACCGAGCGCTTTACCGAGGCAATGCATGCCGATTTTAACGCTTTGGGCTTATTGCCTGCGGATATAGAGCCTAAAGTAACGACGCATATGGCTGAGATAATTGGCCTGATTGAAACCCTGGTAGCCAAAGGCTTTGCCTACGTAGCCAGTGATGGCGATGTATTATTTGATGTCAGTAAATACGATGCCTACGGCGAGTTGAGTCAGCAAAACCTGGAGATGCTGCAATCGGGTTCGCGGGTAGAGGTTGCTGATAATAAAGACGACCCACTGGATTTTGTACTGTGGAAAAGTGCTAAGCCAGGTGAGCCCTTCTGGCAGTCACCCTGGGGTGATGGCCGTCCTGGCTGGCATATTGAATGCTCGGCCATGAGTGCCAAGCACTTAGGGCAGCATTTTGATATTCACGGCGGCGGCTCTGACTTACAGTTCCCGCATCACGAGAATGAAATTGCCCAGTCGACCTGTGCTCACAACCATAAGTATGTTAATACCTGGGTTCACACTGGTATGGTGCAGGTAGATAAAGAAAAAATGTCTAAATCCTTAGGCAATTTTTTTACGGTTAAAGACGTGTTGGCGCAATATAATGCTGAAGCGGTGCGCTACTTTTTATTATCCAGCCATTATCGCAGCCAGTTAAATTACTCAGCCGAGAACCTGGAGCAGGCGCATGCTGCGTTAGGCCGCTTGTATACCGCACTGCGTAATGTGACACCAAGCCACAGTATTGACTTAAACAGTCCGTATATCGTCCGGTTTAAGGCGGCGATGGACGATGACTTTAACACCCCGGAAGCTCTGCCTGTGTTGTTTGAATTGGCCCGTGAGGTAAACCGCTTTAAAGAAGCTGAGCCGGCCAAAGCGGCTGAATTAGCCGCCTTGCTAAAACTGCTAGCGGGTGCGTTGGGCATGCTGCAAGGCGATGCGGAATCGTTCTTACAAAGCGGGGCATCAACAGATGATGTCGCAGAGATTGAAGCGTTAATTGCTAAACGAAATACTGCCCGCACCAACAAAGACTGGGCGGCAGCAGACGCCGCACGTGATGCGTTAACCGCTAAAGGTATTATTGTTGAAGATAAGAACGGCATAACCAGCTGGCGTAAAGCCTAACGTTTGTCAGTTAGCAGCCAATAAAAAAACCGCCAGTTGGCGGTTTTTTTATTGGCTTAATCTACCCGAGCAACTAAGTCTGAACGAATAAACTGCGATAACACTGCTTGATGTTGTTGGGCCCACAAGCTCATTGCCTGGCCGTTATCCGTGGTTATTTGTTCAATAAAAGCACTGGATAACGCCTGGGTCGCGGCTTTGATCACCTGCTGCTGTGTCTTGGTATCGTTACCACCGCGCCAGCCTGAAAAAATATTGTGGCTGCCTGAGCTAAACACCGCCAGCACTTTGTAGCGGCTGGCCATGGCGTTATACAAATCAAACCTGTCTTCTGGCGATGAATAATAACCAGGCACCCGAATTTCATCTTCGGTGGTAGTGATATGCAAAGTGGGAATGTTCACTTCAGCCAGCACTTTATTCAGCGGCTGATCATTATAAAAAGGCGGCGCTGAAATTAAAATAGCCGCTTTAATGCGTTCGTCTTTCAGGCTGACCAGGGCGCCATTTTGCTCAACTTGAGCACCGCTTAATAACATTGAGGTGTTCGCACCATATGAATGACCAGCCATCACAATATTTTGCTTATCAAAATACGCCGCATGTTCTGACGCCAGGATCTGGTCCAAAGCAAACTTTACATCCTGAACTCTGGCTAATGCTTCGGGTGTATCTGCCGCGTCCATCAGCCGAAACGGTAACGTTAGCCTGCTGCCGCGCCAGACTTTTCGATCGCTGCCGTCATGCTGAACATGCAAACTGGCATAGCCTTGACTGGCCCAATACTGGCCCAGGTAAGCATAACGCTCTTTAGAACCCCCTAAGCCATGAGAGAACACAATCAGTGCTTTGGCTTTTTGCTGACGCGCGGGTTTAAACAACAGCGCCGGCACAACCCGATCCCGGTTTTGGTCCAGCCAGTCAAAACTGATTTGCTCAATAGTTAACGACAAGCGCCTTGTAACTTCAGCCGAGTACTTTACCGATGGCAAACTCAGTTGTTGTTGCCAGACAACATTATCTGGCTTCGGCTTTTGTGCACATCCGCTTAAAGCCATCAGTAAAGAAACGATAAGTGCGGTGGCACCCGATGCTTTTATCTTAAAAAGAGATGGCATAAAAATCCTCGTCGCTATAACTAACATCCCTGATACGCACAAAACTGATTTAGGGTTTTGTATCAGCAACTAGCTCCAGAAATACTCGTTGCTCGTGTTCTGCATGAGGACATAGATGCTCCTCAACGGCAGCTGAAATAGCGGCTATGTTCTTCAGTTTTTCCTACAGGCTTGTTTTGGGTCTTGATCTCACAGTGCCTTCGCTTTATGTTAGCTGTTTACCACGGTGCATTATCGTTAATGCAATTTATTAACCCTTATCAAGTAGAACAATCCCGTGATGAGTCGGTTCGGCGATAATATAAAGAGCAATTCTGGGAAATGGGTATTTACTGTAGTAGCGCTTGTTTTACTCCCACTGATTTTATTTGGATTTTGGCCTGCGAGCGAACAGTCGGAGACGACTAGCGATTCGAGTTTTAAGTCTGATTTTCTTCAAAAAAGTGACGGAAACGCAGTAAATATAAGCCGTTCAGATAACAATAATTCTAATGCAGTCGTAAAAATTGATACGACCGATTACGTGCAGTGTCAGCAATTTACCCAGGAGTTTCGTTCCACAAGTGTTGGTTGGGGCTATGAAAACCATAAGGAGTGGGACAGCTATCTTGATCAAGGCTACTCACTAGATGAAATCACCCTGGCTGTAGATCATTTCGCAAACTCAAACTTTGCAGCCAAGTTCCGGGTTGAGCAGCTACGCAAAGGCACTGAAATCTCGTTGTCGAATCAGCAGTTAAATGAACAACTTCGACAGCAATTTCCAGAGCTGGCAAATTCGGGTTTCTCAGTTGAACGAGCCATTCCACTGCCTGTATTTGCATCATTTGAAAAGATGACTGACCAAGAAAAGAAACAAGTTCTGACTGAACACGAAATCGGTGTGAACGATGTTGCTTATTTTATTCATTCGGGGCTACCTGACGCCGATATTATGATGATGCTTAGTCACATTAGTGACCCGGCGGCCATGGTAAGTTATGAGCGGCTTGAAGCGACCTCTTTAATTGATTTTGCTGTAGCGGCCTCCCGGCCGGTATTGGTCGAGAGTTTACTGAAAAGTGGCTTGTTGCCATCTTCAGATGCCTATTTAGGTTCTTCTATGGAATGGGCATTAAGCAGGCTGTCCTATGCCAATGAAAATACCCAGAAGAATGCGGTTGATGTCGTTAAACTACTAAAGCTTTATGGAGCAAAAGCGAAGTTTAGACTGAAAAGTCAGGCGAGAATCGAGGGTAATTTTCCACGCAACTATTTTCAATTCAATGAACAACAAATTTTATCAATATTACAGGATTATCAGCTCGACCTGACACTAATAGAGCAGCGTCAGGTGCCTGTATTGTCGGAGCAGCATCCACTGATTGAAAACCTGGAAGCTCAGCGAGCCACCTTTCTTACTAAACAGTTTACTGACGAATATCCCGTGCAACTGAACGCTTGTGAACGGACATTAGACTCGGTAAATACTCAGTGGCAGCCGGAATCAGCATATGACGTTGTAAACCGCATCGGGAAGTTGTACGAAGGGTCGCCAGAAATTGTCATTAGTGAATTAGCCGATATTGATCCCCTGCTGGTTGATATATATCGAGAGCGGCTGGACAGGATCGCCAGACCAATGACAATAATAAGCTTTCCGCCAGAAGCAAGTGCGTTATTGCAGAAAGGTGATATAAGGCAAGCGATTCGTTATTTCGAAGCGCAATCCTATAGTGATGAGGTAAAGCGCTGGCTTATACCCCAACTTTTGGGGTTCAACGTTGAGTACTACTCAGAAGTAAGGCAGAGCTCATTGTGGGTCGGTGATCTTCAACTTTCTGATCTGATGTTGTTACGGGTTGGTGCTGAGAAAATTCAGGCGCTTGAGCAGGCAGGCGCAAATTTACGCGGCATGGACAGCAGGCATAAAACCTTGATGCATTATGCTGCTGAACAATCTGACGTAAATTTAATGTCGTTTTTAAAAACGCAGGGCTACCCATTTTCATTAGACGACCAAGGACAGGACCCGCTTCATATTGTGCTGAGAGCTGATCAGCCGAGACTATCAATGCAGAGCATCGAAACACTTGTTGATATCGTTATGGATTACCAGCCTGACATAGACGTTTTTCATCACAGCAGAATGGCTCTTATTAAGCTAAAGTACCCACAGCTATATCAGTCACTGACAAGTCGGCACGCTGAGCTTGCAATTACGGGTGAGACACCATTACCGCAAGTTCGATAACTGACAACTAAACTTAATGTTTATCGTGGTATAGCTCGCAGGCTTCCAGCGTGTTTTCAATTAAGCTGGCAACGGTCATTGGCCCAACGCCACCGGGTACCGGGGTAATATAGCGTGCGTGTTTTACCGCAGTGCTATATTCAACATCGCCGACCAGTTTGCCGCTGTCCAGCCGGTTAATACCGACGTCGATAACCAAAGCACCCGGTTTTACCCAGTCACCGGGAATAAACTCGGGTCGGCCTACGGCAACCACCAGTAAATCAGCCCGGCGTACCTGGGCTTCCAGATTTCTGGTAAATTTATGACATACCGTCGTGGTGCATCCGGCTAATAACAGCTCTAACGCCATGGGGCGGCCGACGATATTCGATGCCCCAACCACAACGGCATCCATACCTTTTACATTAACCCCGGTGCTTTGCAGCAGCGTCATAATGCCTTTTGGCGTGCAGGAACGCAGGGCGGGCATGCGCTGGGCCAGCCGGCCAATATTATAAGGGTGAAAGCCATCGACATCTTTATGTGGGACTATCCGCTCCAGAATAGCCGATGAATCAAGGCCTGCAGGTAACGGCAGTTGCACCAGAATGCCGTCTACCGTGTTGTCGTTGTTCAGTTTATCAATTAAGTCAGTCAGTTGTTGCTCTGTGGTATCTGAAGGCAGGTCATAAGAGACTGAATGAAAGCCCACTTCTTCGCATGCTTTACGTTTGCTGCCCACGTATACCTGTGACGCTGGGTCGACGCCTACCAAAACGACAGCTAACCCTGGTGCTCTTTTTCCTGCCTTTACTCGTGCTCTGACCTGAGCGGCGACTTTATCTTTTGTTGCCTGGGCTACTGCTTTGCCATCAATAATTTGTGCTGTCATGTTGGGGCTTCTCTGTCACTTTTTTAATCCCGCTATTTTCGCACAGCCGCTGCCAGAACTCCATCCTGCGTAATTAATACGAAGAAAGGTTCAAATAATCAGCAATCGGCTGATTATTGCAAAAAAAGGTTTGACGCTTCAGGTGGCGGGCGTTAATATTCCGCCCCGTTGCAGCAGTGCAGCGAAGTCGGTGATTGGCGCAGCTTGGTAGCGCACTTGGTTTGGGTCCAAGGGGTCGCAGGTTCAAATCCTGCATCACCGACCAATTTTAAATTGGTAAGGTATACACGTGGTTTGGGTACTTTTAATCCACGGGTCGCAGGTTAAAATCCTGCATCACCGACCAACTATTTTTATAGCTTGGTAGGGCTTTCGATTTTGCGCCCGTAGCTCAGCTGGATAGAGCAACGCCCTTCTAAGGCGTGGGTCATAGGTTCGAATCCTATCGGGCGCGCCATAACAAGCGCAAAACAGTTTCAGTGGTGGTTGTAGCTCAGTTGGTAGAGCCCCGGATTGTGATTCCGGTTGTCG